>VOFJ01000704.1_pt1 | contig 26583 bp, 43 predicted proteins | sample 5384081 | NCBI WGS metagenome assembly VOFJ01 (sample SAMN12384729, study PRJNA508395) | human gut metagenome | isolation source: healthy gut I | host: Homo sapiens | reverse complement strand
AAGTAACACACAAGAATTTGATAGACAACCGCCCATTATTCCGTTACTATTCTTCAATATGGATTGAGAAAACCTCTCTGATACAGTATAATAAAGTGTCAGGGAGGTATCTCTATGAAGGGAAAAAATACTAATCATTGAAGATGATTTTACGATACAAACACAGCTTAAAACTCTTTTGTCTGGGAATGGATATGAAGTATTTGCAGTTACGGATTTTTCCCAAACAATAGAGCAGTTAAAAAGAAGCTGCTCCACATCTGGTTATTCTGGATATAAAACTTCCGTGGAATAACGGTTTTGAAATATGCTCTCAAATTCGCACCTTTTCAGATATTCCGATTGTATTTGTAACAAGCAGCAATACAGATATGGACGAACTTAACAGCATTATGCTGGGTGGAGATGCGTTTATCACAAAGCCTTATAATCCCGCTATTCTTCTTGCTAAAATTGCTGCATTGTTAAAGAAAGCCTACCGTTCCCCTCAAACAGAAATTTATATGTGGAAAGAAGCTACCCTGCATTTGGAGAGTAGCATGATAGAGTACAAAGGACAGAAAGCAGAATTGACAAAGAATGAATTGAAAATCCTCTACTACCTTTTTAAGAACGCTGGAAAAATCTGTTCCAGAAATGATATTGTGGATTTTCTTTGGGACAATCAGCTTTATGTTGATGATAACGCCCTAAGTGTCAATATTACCCGTATTCGCGACAAACTGGCAGCAATCGGACTTGTAGATTTCATTAAAACAAAACACAGGCAAGGATATACATTATGAGTGGAAAACAATATTTGAAAAATCAACTCCCCGTTATTTTAATCAATCTGCTGGGTATGCTTGCCCTTGCTTTGTTCCTGATTGCAAGCGATAATCCTATCCAAACAGTCCTGTTTATTCTTGCAGTCTGGTCGATTGTCCTTGTTTTATCTTTGCTGGCTTTTTATTTCTCACGAAAAAAATATCTGAATAAATTGCTCAATATGACGAAGCAATTAGAAGAACGATATTTATTGCCGGAAATCATGCAAGTGCCGGAAAGGGCTGATGAACAGGTTTTTTACCAGATTATGAAAATGGCTGAAAAATCTATGTTGGAACGGATTGGCGAAGTACAGAGGGGAACGCAGGGAATATAAAGAATACATTGAACAATGGATACACGAAGTAAAAACACCAATTACAGCGATGAAGCTGCTGTGTGAGAATAACCGTTCTCCCTTTTCCAGAGAGGTATTGGCAGAGTTAGAGAATATCAATCAATATACAGAACAGGCGCTTTACTATGCCAGAAGTGAACACACTGAAAAAAGACTATTCTGTTCGTGAAGTCAATTTATGCGATGTTGTGCATAGTGCAATCGCAGATAATAAGTATCTTTTGCGTCAAAGCAATATGACGATTCAGATAGACGATATAGAAACAAAAGTTTACACCGATGAAAAATGGGTGCGGTTCATCTTAAATCAGATTATCGGTAATGCAATCAAATACCATGTAGAGCAGCCTATTTTGCACTTTGGGGCGACAAAAACGAATGACAAGATTGTGCTATCTATCAGAGATAATGGGATAGGTATTCCTAAAAGTGATTTACCCCCGTATTTTTGAAAAAGGATTTACAAGGTCAGAATGGGCGAACCGGGAAAAATTCTACTGGAATTGGCTTATATCTTTGCAAGCGTCTATGTGATCAACTGGGAATAGGACTTACTGCTTATTCCGAAAACAGAGGAACAACGATTTCACTTATCTTTCAAATAAATGACTTTATTATCGGAGTGCAGGGCTGATAGGTTCTGCACTTCTTACATTTTTGTAAGAACTGTGTAAGAAAACTTGATACAAAAAATGATATACTCCATTTACAATATGGGTATGGAACAGTTAAGGAGGTTTATCCGATGAATACAATTTTGAAGCTGGAGCATATCCAAAAATATTATGGCAATGAGGGGAATATTACCAAAGCCATTAAAGATATTAGTTTTTCTGTGGAAGCCGGAGAATTTCTCGGAATTATGGGTGCGTCCGGTTCTGGAAAGACAACGCTGCTAAACTGTATTTCTACGATTGATACCGTAAGTGCAGGGCATATTTTTTAGAGGGAACAGATATAACGGAAATCAACCCAAAATCCCTTGCCCGCTTTCGCAGAGAGAATTTAGGTTTTGTATTTCAAGACTTCAATTTGCTGGATACATTGACAATTTCAGAAAACATTGCACTGGCATTAGCAATCAATAAAGTCCCTGCCGGGAGTGTAGAACCCCGCATTTTGGATATAGCCGGAAAGCTGAATATCAGCGATATTCTAAACAAATATCCTTATCAGGTATCGGGCGGTCAAAAACAGCGTTGTGCCTGTGCAAGAGCAATTATCAACAATCCGAAACTCTTACTGGCAGATGAGCCAACAGGAGCATTAGACAGCCATTCCTCACAAATGCTGCTGTCTACCATTCAAAGTATCAATGAACAGCTTAGGGCGACAATTCTTATGGTAACCCATGACGCTTTTACCGCCAGCTATGCCAACCGTATTCTTTTTTTGAAAGACGGAGAAATCTTTATGGAACTGCGCAAGGGCAACGACAGCAGAAGTGCTTTTTTTGATAAAATTCTGAATGTCCTTACCATGATCGGAGGGGGACAGAGCCATGTATGCTAAACTTGTTTTCAGAAATGCAAAACGGTCTGTAAAAGACTATCTGGTCTACATTGTCACAATGACAATCTGTGTTACCTTTGTTTTATGCGTTCTTGTCTATTTCCAGTAGTTATTATAGCCCGGATATAGGCAGCGAGTATGATTTTACGCTGTTAAGTGACGGAATGAAAATTGCAATCTGCATGATAACATTGCTGTTGTTATTTTTGATACGGTTCGTCAATCATTATATGCTAAGACGGAAGCAAAAAAAAGAGTTTGCTGTCCAGTCCATTATGGGAATGGAACAAAAAAACCATTGGCAGGATTTTCTTTGCAGAAACACTGATTATGGGTATGTTTTCCATTTTGATTGGTATTTTTTGCGGTGTATTTTGCTCTCAATTCATTACCGCAATGCTCCTTACTGCTTATGGAAAGCCTTATGAAATCTCATGGACATTGTTCCCGGACACCGTTTTGTTGACAGTGCTATTTTTTTGTGGCAAGTTTTTTTTTGTGGTAGGAATTTTCAATACCCGTACCATTCAGAAAACAAAAATTATTGATATGCTTTCCGCAGAGAAAGAGAACGAACCAGAGCTAAAAAAGAGCCGCTTCATTTCTGTTGTAGTAGTCCTCTTTGAAGTATTTACCGTATGGGGATTGATTACAGGAATACAAAATGTCCGATTTTATTATGACTCCCGCTTTGCGTTTCCGGTGCAGCTTATGTTTTGGGGAAATATTCTTTTTCCGCTGCTTACTTTGCTGTGGTCGATATTTTGCATAATCAGAAAGAAAAAAAAAGAAATGTTTCATTGCTGGTTTGCTGATATGTTCTGTATTGAACGCTTTTACAGCAGCCAGTGTTGCAGCATTAACAAATAAATATTATCTGTCTTTAGGTGGTGGAACGCTCAATCAATATCTGGTATTTGTTTGATTGATTTACTCTTCTTTATTTGTGCATTGATTTATCTTGCCAGCAGCTTGATTGTAGCATGGAAAGTAAAATCGCCGGAACATAGATACAAAGGAGAAAAACCTGTTCTTTTTCGGGCAAATTATATCAAAACTAAATACAACCAGCAAAACAATGACGCTGATTTGTATAACCCTTGTCCTTGCAATCTTCATGTTTATTGCCGCCCCTATTTTGACGGGCTGGGCTTCAGGTTATTTGGATATGCGCTCTATGTATGATGTGCAGGTATATTCAAGATATAATAACGTATATGAAGAAGAAAATCTGCCACAGGACAGTTATGAAATTATTACTGATTTTCTGACAGAACATAAAATAGATACAGACTATGATTGCACTTTCAATCTATATCTGTCAGAGAACGATGATTTTCACAACAGACAGAAATATGATTTTCCGATTGTGGCAATTTCTTTGAGTGATTATAACACTATACGGGAAATGCTGGGTTACGAGCAGATTTTCTGGGAAAAGATGAATTTTTACAACACAATGGAAAACAATCGCCACCGAGGAAGAACGGGATAGCTTTTTGAAAGAGCATACCAGCATTATGACAGACGCAGGAGAATTGACTCTTTCCGGGCAGTCCTATTATGAGGATGCGATTGGAGAAACAGCGTACAATTCCTATACAAATGTATTGTATGTACTTCCAGACAATATTTGTGAAAAGCTGTTGCCAGTAATAAAAAACCGATATATTATAACAACGGAAAATATCTCCTATGAAAATGCAAGGAAACTGGAAAAACTTTTTACAGAAAAATATCCCGAGCAGGCAGAAACAGGGGCTATTTATGGCGTGCGTTTTAGCACACTGCAAATCAATAGTTCCATAGCAAATAACTTTATTTTTACAGACTGCAATGATTTATGGTGCTGTCGTACTGATGGTTATATGTCTTACCGTACTTTCTTTGCAACAACTCTTAGACGCAGGACAATATAAGTATCGTTTCTCTGTACTCCGAAAATTGGGGGGTGGAAGAAAAGCATATCGGAAAACTTATCTTGCAACAATTAAGTGTTTGGTTTGGGCTTCCAATTATCACAGCAATCATTGTAGCTGCTGTTGTAATAGCTTACTTTATCCAAACCATATCAGCAGAAATTTCAGCCTATATCGGGTTTGGTGCACTGATGTTACAAATAGGGGCAACAATGGGGATTTTGGCAATTTTATTGATTTGTTACTTCATAAGTACATGGATTATTTTTAGGCGTTCTGTTAATCCATAGTGAGTGCAATTTATAGTGAACGCAGAAAAGTTTATGAATGTTGTCCGGCGGCATACCAGCTTTGAAGAACTTACCCCTACTCTGCTGCGGGAGTTTGTAGAGAAAATCGTTGTGCATGAGTGCAGCTATGACGAGAACAAGACCCGTAGGCAGGACATTGAGATTTATTATTCTTTTGTTGGCAAGGTGGACTTGCCCGAATAACCGCCCGACCTGTCCGACACAATGCGCAAGTAATTGACTTCTATATTCCCGACGTAAAGCTTGCCATTCAGGTATCGCCTCTATGTAAGAAATTTTCTCCTTCTTTTTTATCATCTGCACTTTGTGTGTCTTTTTCTGAAATCGTATCCACGTGGAAATACTCCTTCCAATCTATGCAACCCTATGATACAGCACGTTCTGTTTCATCAGTCGGCCATGATTTTCTAAGGGCTGCATAAGAAATCAAAAAGTTTGCAAGCCATCCTGCAGGTACAGCAAGCCAGACAAATGCAATACCAAAACGCGGTGCAAAAATCAGTGCGACCGATAAACGAATCGCAAGATTTACCATGTTCGCAATAAGGAATGGACGCATAATTCCAAGGCCACGAAGCACCCCATCTGTTGCCATCTTGATACCCATAAAGATAAAGAAATAACCAAGCCATCTCATATAATTTCCAGACACCTGATATGCCAGTGCTGTTCCGTCTTTGCCCAGGAATTATGATGAAATCTGAGTATGCAGTGTTTTCAATAACTATGAAAGCGAGAGCTGCAAAGCATGCATCTAATAACAATGCCGCACGATAGCCTTTTTTGATACGTGAGGTTTTATTTGCGCCAAGATTCTGGGAAACATATGGTGAAACTGCATTACCAATAGATACAAACATCAATGAAAAAACATTCTCTACTCTCATCGTTGCTGCGTAACCTGCAAGTGCCTGTGTACCAAAAGGATTTACAACTGCCTGTACGATCATCATGCCTATTGATACTGTAGACTGTTGAAGAACTGATGGAATGGCAATTCGAAGCATTAATTGTAACTCCTGTCTGTCAAACCATCTATACCGGCACTTATACCGACGCATCCGGTAAAGAAAAATCAAAAACGAAAACACTGCGGAAACCCCCCTGTGCGATGAGCGTTGCAAGAGCTGCACCGAACACACCCAGTCCAAGATCCGCTACCATCCAAAGATCCATAAAAATATTCAATACAGATGAAAATACCAGAAGTCCTAACCGGAATTTTTGATTCGCCGATTGATGTAAACATGGTAGATAGAATGTTATACATAAAAAGAAACGGAAATCCCACAAAATAGACTTGCAGATACAATACTGCTTCGTCCAGTATATCAGCAGGTGTCTGTAACAAGCTCATCATCAGGCGGAAAACCCAAATCCAAACGCACCCAGGAGTATGCTTAAAATACAAAAGCTGATCAGTGATGTTGACACAATCGTTTTCATTTTTACTGTAATTTCTGGCACCAAAATAGCGGCTCACAAGCACTCCCGCACCTACACCGGCACCAAGTGCCACACATATGAAAACATTCGTAAGTGCCGCACAGGCACCGACTGCCGCCAGTGCAGAAGAACCGACAAACTGACCGACGATAATCGAATCAGCCATATTATAGACTTGCTGAAAAAAGTCGCCAAGAATCATTGGCATTGCGAAAAAATAGTCAACGCTTTAAGAGGTTTATCTGTTATCAAATATTCATCTTTTGACAATTCTTTTACTGCTCCTTCTAAAAAATCCCATTGCGAGATTGTATGCTTCATCATACATCATATAAAATCAGAAAACAAGAACCGGCACTGGTTTGCAAAAGCAATCCGGTACCGGCTCCTGTAATTGTGATTTCATTAATTTTCAGTTTTTTCTTAAGCAAGCTCTTTTTTTTCATTGCATTGTAACCGATCACGACTGTCCAGACATATGCACATGTCTTAGGGATCATCAGCATACCGATCATCGGAATGACATCCGCCCACAATACAACCGGGATATAGAATGCAAAGCTTAAAACGATTGTCAGCCACATAAAGCGGAAAGACTTGTCATTGTTCTCTTTTTGCGCTTTTGTAGAATAAAACAATGATCAGGATTCCCATCAGTGCAAACGGAATATTACGGTAAATACCCCATGAAAGCTGAGCTGATGCACTAAGCCAGTTATTCTGTGGCATCATACACAAAATAATTCTTAATCCTGCAAGACCGTAAACAAGCTGCTGTCGCTGCACTATGACCTTTGATCTGATAGCGTTCACGCCAGATGTGATAAAGTACAACGTAAAAAGATTGTCATCGTTACAGATGTGATCCATTTGCCCAGTCCTAACTGTACAGTAAAGTTCTCAAGACCTGTTGTGCAAAGAGCCAGCGCACGTGGAACCAGATGGAATGCATCTCCACTTCCCAAAAAGAACTGCCATAATTCCAAACATAGTAAACTGGCGGTTTCCTTTACTCTTTCTGATCATTAAAATTCCGACCGTGATTACCGAGATTAAATATACGGTGTCAAATAAAGTTTCTACAATTGCCTGCATGATAAATTTCCTTTCTTATTTTAAAATTTTATATTGAATTACGTTGCTCTGCTAAAACAGCCTCAACCTAATTGCAAACATTTAAAAATTACGATATATGAACACTGTTCATTTTGGTTCAAAAATTTTCCCACTTTCAAAGTGGGAGAATTTCCGTTACTGATCACACACAATGTGAACAATAACTGCTTTTAATATAATGTTTTGTTGATAAGCATCAACACAGAGGACGGATCATAATCCTCGCGGATCACTGACACCAGCATAAGGGGAAAACAGGATTTCTGCAAACTGCATTTCTGTAAAATTCTCATCGAATACGTCCGGACGGATCTTATGATCATTTTTTAAAACTTCACATAGTCCATTTAAAATATGTCCCCATGTACGCATCATCCTTTTCTTTCCGTCATCTTTTCCTTCCTTCATGAAACCAAAGGAATGTAAAGAGAAAAATCCCGGAAACCGCTTATTGCCATATTGGAACCGTTCATAAATCCATGCAATGCAAGTTGTAACATCATGAAATACCTGCTCGTCTTCCGGGTGAAAAAAAAGATTTCCTGCCAGACGCTCTCGATGGTAGCACCAAAAGCGACTCTGCCTTGGATTCGTAGTAATTATAAATCGTACCGGCTGAAACGGAACATTTCGCCGCAACTGATCTTATGCTTTACAGCCGCCCATCCGTTTTCCCTGATCAACTCCCTGCTGGCAGCCAATATATCTTCTTTTTGAAGTAGCAAGACGATTCATAATTTCCCCCCTTTGACATCATGGCATTTCTTTTATTATTTTTTCATATCTGAACGCTGTTCATCTTGAAAATATACACCGTTCATGTTGATTTGTCAATCATTTATTTCTGAGGCCAATCACTCAAAATCTCTGGTAATATTCGTAAGCCATTTATTTCTGAAATAGTGAATAAATACCACAGGCATTTTTTTCAAACTCGTCCAGTGTCATGACAAAGTATACCCAGACAGGCGGCAGTTTGAAAACATATCTTTGCAAGGAAGGTAAGTGGGACTGCAACAAGCCACATAAATATGGTATCTACGATCATTCCAAATCTGGCATCACCGCCACCCCTGAAGCAGCCGCATATAAGACAGGTATTAACGCCTTCACCCACAAAACGCCAGGTTGTCATAATGATAAAAATGCCAAGATAATAAATAGCAGTCTCTGTTAATTTATCCCGGTAGAAATTCAGTATCACAGGGCGGATCGCCAGAATAACGGCACATCCGATCAGGCTGACAATAAATGTTATTGTAAGCATTCGTTTCCCGTACTTTCTGGCTGTATCAATGCGGTCTTTACCAAGCTCCTGGCTGATAATGATGGTAGTAGCGTTGGCAAAGCCACGACAGGCGATAGCACCAATGTTTACCACCATAACAGCAACAGCATTTGCGGCAACCATATCATCTCCAATATGTCCAAGAATTGCCGCAAACGCTGAATTGGCAAAAGCTCCAGACAACGTCATTTATCACGGCCGGAGTTGCAATTTTTATAAAGTCCTGTAATAAAATATCTGATTTTGCAAAAAAATATTTTATTCTGAATCTGACGTCTGAACTGCGCAATGAGTAAATCAGACAGATCAGCACTTCTGAGATTCTGGCAATCACAGTACCAAGTGCAACACCGGTAACACCGAGCTTTGGAAGGCCAAACAATCCAAAAAAAAAGTTGCATTACAAAGTACATTCACACAAAGCGAAACAATATATGTAACCGACAGCAGCATGATTTTTCCGATGCTTCGGAGCGCACTCATAAAAAATCTGTGAGAATCCCATGAATACAACTGAAAAATGAAATCACCTTCAGATACTCACTTCCTGCAGCGATCGTCTCAGGACTGTTTGTAAAATCTTCATAATTGCCGTTGGCATAGTAAAAGAGATAACAAAAAAATATAAGCGAGATAATCAGGGATATCCGTTCTGCGAGGCCAAGAATCGTCTCAACCGTCTTTTTTATCACCTTTTCCCCAGTACTGGGCACATAAAACCGAAGTACCTGTTGCCATTCCATAATATAAGCAGAAAAGAATAAACGTATACTGGTTCGCAAGCGATGACGCCGACATGGCAGTCTGGCTCACGTATCCAAGCATTACCGTGTCTGCAATGTTTACCAATGTTCCGATCAGATTTTGGAGCATAATCGGAAATGCTAATGTCGATGCATATTTTAAGAAATCTTTTTTATTTAACATACAGTAGTTCTTCCTTAGTTCTTAGTATTCATATATGTCAATTGACTGACCATACGATTATACTGTCTGCAAATAATATACGCAAGCAGAAGTTATTCGACGCTCTTTAATGATTCGATCATATCTATTTTTTCATTTTCCAATGCATCACGATATTCACAATAATAGAAAAACCGATTGTAAGTAAAATACTATAGATATAACTTTTTGTATAAATCTGCCGGCCAAACATCATAATATCAAGTTCTGCTGTTAAGATGACAAACCGGTGCGACCATATTCCAAAGAAAATACCAAAAATTGTACCGAGCACTGTCAGCATAATATTTTCCCTGAATACATACATTGATATTTCCCCATCATAAAAGCCAAGCACTTTCAGCGTCGCCAGCTCCCTCTGACGCTCACTGATGTTAATGTTATTTTAAATTGTATAAAACAATAAATGCAAGCAGTCCTGCAGACACAACAAGTACATAGGTAACAATATTCATACTTGTGATCATTGATTCTATCCGGTCTGATATTGTACGCGTAAATGTGATTCCTGACACTGCATTGTTATCAAGATATTTTGCCGAAAAATCATTTTCATAAGAAATATCTTCCGGGTCTTTATTTACGACAAATATTTCATCATACTCAATATCTTTCCCAAATAATGACTGGTAGCATTCCGGTGTCATATAAACATAATGGTAATAATAATTTTCCGCAATGTGCATTACCTTAACAGGTTTATAATTTAAGCTTGAAACCTCAAGATAAATATCGTCACCCTCGGATACATCCAGCAAAGTTGCCAGCTTTTCTGAAATGATCACACCTTCATCATCTAACGTGTATTTTTGCCCGGATATACGATTCTGCAAAGATACAAATTCATCTAACTCATCCGCGTCGGATGGGATGAACAAATACGTGCTTTGCTTCTTTTCTCCATTGGCTCCACAACATGCATCAATCGTAGATTCATGACTGAGCATAGCTGCCTTTGTCGTCGACTCCAAGAACACTGTCCAAAACTTCCTGTTTCTCTTCATCCGTATCCGCATCGGCCAGTGTCATCTTAACCTGGTATGTATGAATGAAATTGTATTGCCTGTCTCCGATCGTCATGATGGAATCTTTTACACCAAATCCAACAAGAAGTAATCCCATACAACCGCCAATGCCAAGTACAGTCATAAACAAACGTTTCTTGTATCGGAACAGATTTCTCACTGCCGCTTTATTGGAAAAATTAAGATGTTTCCATATAAATGTAATTTTCTCCAGAAAAACCCGTTTTCCGATTTTAGGTGCAGCCGGTCTCATCAATTCCGCCGGTGCGGCAAGAAGTTCTTTATAGCATGCCGCAAGCGTGGCAGCCGTGGTACTGACAACCGCAGCGATCATTGAAATCAGAGAATATTTTAAATGGATCGGTGTCACAAAATCTGTCAATGTAACATATGCGATCTTATAGGCATTCATAATGACTGCCGGAAAAATAATCTGTCCGATCAAAAGTACCGATCGTGCCGCCTAACATCGTAGCAAGAAATGCATACATGACGTATTTTGCTGCAATACTGGATTTCCTATATCCCAACGCTTTCAGTGTACCGATCTGAACACGTTCTTCTTCCACCATTCTCGTCATCGTTGTCAGACTGACGAGTGCTGCCACAAGGAAAAATATAACCGGAAAAACATTTCCAATATTTCCTATACGTTCTGAATCCTGGGCATATGCAACACAGGTAGTGATATAATTACGGTCGAGTACATACCACTCCGGTACATCAACATCTGCAAGATCTGCTTTCGCCTGGATAATGTCAGCCTTCGCATCTTCAAGCTTTTGATGATTTTTCTTTATATTCGGCATCGTATTCAGCCTGACCATCTGTCAGCTTTTGCTCGTTTTCTTTGATCCTCATTTTTTGCATCTGCCAGTTTCTTCTCATTTTTATTTATCTCTGACTGTGCATCATTTAATTTTTTTCATTTTCTGCAATTTCGGTTTTCGCTGAATCTAAGGAGGCTTCATTTTCTGCAATAGTGTTTTGTGCAGAAACTAATTCCTGTTCTTTGGCCGCAATGGTTTGTTTTGACTCGGCTAATACCTGCTTTTGTGCATTAAGCTTCGCCTGATTTGCCTTTAATTCTGACAGATTCTCTTCATATGCCGACATACCTGCCGTGTAGTCTGCCATGCCGCTGTCGTATGTTTTTTTCAATGCAAAGAAGCTCTGCCCATTTTGCATCTAATGCCTTTTTTCCTTCTTCATAAGCCGCTTCATTTTGTAAAAGCAATGCTTCGTTTTGATCAAATTCAGCAATACCGGTCTGCATCGCATCTCTTTGCGTGATCAGTTCCTGCATCTGAGTATTTAATGTCTGCCATTCTTTGCTCCCCCCTAGCAAGAAGGTCCATCTGTGCCTGAAGTGCCGTTATTTGTGAATCCATTGTTGCGACAAGTGTTCTGTAACCATCGATCTTCCCACGGTTCGCTTCAAGCTCTGTTCTTGCCTGTTTTAAAGCCTCACCGGAAGCATCCAGTTCCGTCTGACTGGCATTTAAAGCATTTTCCATCTGCTCAATCCCTGATTTTAATGTTTCTAATCCGGTTTTCGCATCTGCAAAATTGCCCTGCAAAAAGCACTCTCAAAGTCGCTTTCTTCCATTGTCTAATTCTGTATTATACAGCTGCGATAGAAGCCTCACCATCTGAAATCTGTTTGCTTCGCCTGACTGATCTGATTCTGTCCATCTGCAAGCTGTGTTTTTTGCGTCTGCCAGTTCCTTTTCACCGTCAGCAACTTTATCCTTAGTCGCATCAAGCTCCTTTTCCCCATCACTGACCTGCGTTTTCGCATCTGCAAGCTCCGTCTGGCCTTCTGCAACTTCCTTCTTTGCATCTGCAAGCTGTTCCCATCCATCCTCTAATTTCTCTTTTGCATCTGCAAGTTCTTGTTCACCATCAGAAACCTCTGTCTCAGCTTCAGCTATCGCATCCTGTGCCTCACGTACAACTTCGGCATATCGTATTTCGCATCGATCCCCTGCAATATCTTTGATTTTCTGTGTAACTTCATCAACAGCATCTTCATAAGCATCACTATAACAATCCAATGCTATCGCACCATCAACAAGAACATCGATTTCCGTAAATGCTTCTAGCGTAAAATTATCTTCCGGAATAATCAGAAATCCTGACATGGAACCATTACCAATCGTGCTGGAATCCCTTGTCAGATCAAGATAATATGACGATTTTCCGAATCCGGTGATCGTATATGTCTGCGTATTGACAATGTCTTCAATTGCCTTGTCATCTCCGGAGCTGATTGTGATCTTATCTCCGATTTTATACCCATAATTTTGTTCCAAAAGCCAGTCTGCCAGACATTCTCCGATTCCTGCGGCATCCTGCCTTCTGTCACAGTAATTTTATTTATATCTGTTGTTTCTGACATTAGCTTGATCACATGTTTGCTTTTCATCTTTCTCCGTCAAAACATCATATGTATACACAGGTATCGCAGATTCTACACCTTCAATTGCAGAAATTGCGGTAACATCATCTTCCGTTAATCCTAATGTAGACAGCACTCTGATATCCATTAACTTACTGTCGTCAAAAAAGATATCCGCTGATTCCTGCATATCCGGTTCTGTTTGCTTTCACCCCTGCAAAAAAAAGTCCCCAGCATAACGATCAGGCAAATAGATATGAATCGATTGTATGTCTTTTTTATGGACATAAAAAATTCTTTGGTCAGTGCTTTCTTTTTCATAGCAGTCACCTACCATTCAATCTGTTCAACCGGTGTTGGCTCACTGTTTCGTGTAATATTCCTTACCTGTCCATTTTTAAAGCGGATTACCTGATCTGCCATCGGTGCAATTGCCATATTATGAGTAATTACAACAACAGTCATCCCTTTTTGTCTGCATGTATCCTGAAGTAATTTTAAAAATGGCTTTACCTGTCTTATAGTCCAATGCTCCTGTCGGTTCATCACACAAAAAGAAGTTTCGGATTCTTTGCAAGTGCCCTTGCAATAGCAACACGCTGCTGTTCCCCTCCGGATAACTGGGCAGGGAAATTCAACATTCTGTCTTGTAATCCGACATCCGTTAAAACTTCTCTCGCATCCAGCGGATCTTTTGCATATCTGCAATGCCAGCTCAACATTGTCAAGTGCAGTCAGATTTTGAACAAGATTATAAAACTGAAATACAAACCCTATGTCATCTCTTCTGTATGATGTCAGCTGCCTGCTATTAAACGAGCTGATATCAACACCGTCAACGATAACGTGTCCGCTTGTAGCCTTGTCCATTCCCCCAAGAATATTCAATACGGTTGTTTTTCCGGCACCACTTGGTCCGACAATGACCACAAATTCGCCTTCCTTTATTTCAAAAATCCACGCCATCTACAGCATGAATTTCGACTTCTCCCATATGATAGGTTTTTTCACATTCTGAAACTCTACTAATCTACCCATACGCCTACCTCTGTATATAGTATATTTTTTGACAGTTTCCTTATATATTCAATAATACCATCTTTTTTTCAGGTTTATATATAAATAAAAAAATAAAGTTTGTCTAAATATATTATATTCGTTTTCTTTCTACATACGATCCTGCAAACTATGTATCATTTATTCTTCTCACAGGTCATTTACATGGTAGTCAATCTGTTTTGCGGGTTTGTGAACCGTATCCAAGCATTACCGTGTCAGCAAATAATATACGCAGGCAGGAATCATTCTTAAAGTACGATCACTGCGGCATCAAGCCCCTCAACTTTTCCATCAAACGGCTCATCTCGAAGTAAATTATATTTTCCCTCATACTCACTAAAGTTCTTTTGCATTACTGCTACAATTAAAAATCAAGGCAATTGTCTCTTCGACATTTTTTCCTGATCAGGACAATTGTTTCTTCCTCATCCTTTGTAATTGACCCTATCAGTTCGCCTTCTGAAATGCACGCATGTTTTTTTCGAATCCAAAGCAGCTGTTTATACCATTCAAACATCTCTTTATCCTGATATTCTTCATCCCAGTACATGCCACGTCTGCAATCCGGATCATTTGCTCCGGGCATCGCGAATTCATCTCCGTAATAAATCATGGGCATTCCCGGTAATAACAATTGAAAAGCTGCAGCCAAATGCTGCTTTTTTTATTGTCGTTACACAGATGTAAAAAATCTTGCTGTATCATGGCTGTCAATCAGATTCCACATAAGGGGATAACATTTTTTATTTAAACGTCCCTTCAAATATCCCAGATTCTGTACAAACTGACTGACCGTGGATCTTTTTCATCTGCCAGCAGATCGATCATATTCAGATAAAACGGATAGTTCATGACCGTATCCCATTCATCTCCCTCAAGAAAATCTCCTGCATAATGCCAGATTTCTCCAATGATCAGCATATCCTTTTTTTACAGCCTTGACCGCTCTTCTAAAATTCTTCCAGAAAAATGACTGATCTCGTCTCCTACATCCATCCGCCATCCGTCAATATCACATTCCTTAATCCAATAGCACGCAACATCCGTAATAAATTTCTCAACTTCAGGATTTTTCAGATTTAATTTTGGCATTCCACCATAATAACCAAAACATTTGAAGTTTGGAATCTCTCCTCTTTCACTTTTAAGTGGAAATCTATCGATATAATACCAGTCCAGATATCTGGATTTATCTTCTTTTTCTATAATATCCTTAAATGCAAAAAAATCTCTTCCTGTATGGTTGAATACCGCATCCATCACTACTTTCATTCCACGTTTATGAGCTTCTGCACCAGTTCCCTCAGATCCTCTGTCGTTCCAAATGAAGGATCGATCTGATAATAATCGATGATATCGTACTTATGGCTTGAATTTGATTTAAAGATTGGTTGTCATATATACAACATCAATTCCAAGCCTATGGATATAATCCAGATGTTCAATAATTCCTCTGAGATCACCATGCAGATTATCCATAGACGAAATTGGTGCTTTATACCATTGTTCCTTATCTACCTGTTGTGATGCTGCAAAACAGGGCCGGAAAAATCTGATACACGACCTTATTTGCTGCCCAGTCCGGCACCTCAAACATTTCCTCTTCCCGAAGATTCTGCGGGCAATCAAACATTCTGTCCCTGTTTGTGATGCATTCCTTATAAAACTCATAATTGCCATAATATATTTTTTCACCCTGCGTGTCCGTAAATTCAAAAAATATCTGAGACATATCAGATGTATCTGAAGCTGTGTGCTTCATAATAATCATGAAACTGTGAAGTGGCAATCTTCTTCATCAGAATGGTCTTTTTCGTATCCTTGCGCTCCATTGGTATATACTTATCTTCACAGTGAAGGATAATCTCCTTCATGTCATCTTTTTTAACCCTGCACACGTATCACAAATAAATCCTTATCGATTGCATAGCAGAATCTTTTATCCATGTCATGAAGAATTGCCGAATATTCCATAATATTTTCCCTTTACATATTCTTTCCATTCAAATATTTTCTGCTGACACATCCGCGGAAACCATGTTTCTTCCAAGAAGAGGAAATCCGATATCCGTTTTTATGCCTCACAAACACTCTTTCTGTACGGACAACACCATCAATATTCGTTGCAAATAACGGACAACCTGTGATGCACAGATGATTTCCAAATTCATCAATGTGATTCAGTTTAGATTCCGAACACTCCAAACCTAACATTTCATCTGCCTGATAACCGGTTATCTGTTCTGCTCCCTTATTCCAGAATTTAATTTTTCGATGTATATCCACATAATACACACCATCCTGAATATTATCGAGTATACTTAAATATAATTCTTCCTTTGTCATTTTTCTTCACTTTCGTTTTTTTATTCTATACATAATGCTTTTTACATTTTCATTAATAATATTATACATTCCATTGCCTTGACACATCCTTTCGTATTATTATTTTTGCTATTCTTCTTAATGACAACTATGGCTTCCACATCCATGCTCACCACATGTATGTCCCTCTCCGTGGCTGTGCTCATGGTGAGAACACTTCACATCCGGATTATAATCAAGTGTATCATTGATAAAAACTTCTACCGCTTTATCCGCATCTCCTGAAACTCCTCCGAAAAGCTTAATTCCTGCTTTGCCGCTAATGCGGTCTGGGCACCTCCTCCGATTCCGCCGCAAATCAAAACATCGGCACTTAATGCATTAAGACATCCAGCCAATGCACCATGCCCGCTTACATTCGTATCTACTACTTCTGAATGTACCACTTTTCCTTCCTCTACATCGTAAATCTTAAATGTCTCTGTGTGTCCAAAGTGCTGGAAAATCTGTCCATTTTCATACGTTACTGCTATTCTCATGATACCTTCTCCTTTTTCCGCTGCATATTTTTTGATGAAGCTCCTGCTTATAACATCCTCCAAGCCTACAGTTACTGCTCTGACCATCACAGATTTTGAAATCTCCACCTTCAATTTTAAGCGGATATCCATCAATGAGTGCATCTGCTATTTTTCTTTCTGGCAATCTCGTAAATCCGTTGAACCGTCGTTCTTGCGATCTGCATAGATTCTGCACACTGCTCCTGACTATACCCTTTCTTGTCCAAAAGACGGATTGTCTCGTACTCATCTACCGTCAGAACAATGGGCGTTTTTTTTCTCAGCATCATCTGCCGGAAGAAATTCTAAAACATTTGGGAAATAGCAGACTTTTATGAATCACCTAATAGTATTACTTATTTTCATTATTTTTTTTTTTTGGGTGGAAAAAATGGTGGATTTTCCACCATTAGGGTAAAGTCAACCTGTTCCTTTTATATATAAATGATGGCTACCATTACCTGACATTTTACAGTAATGATTATTTAATGTTTATTTTTTCTTATACAAAAAACACCTCCGACTCCGCTACCACTGCAATACCATTTTCGATTGCATAATCATAACTGATATCTTCATACAATAATTTCTGGGTCACATTTCGATAATCAGGTTCATAAAATCGACTGGAAATTATCTCCTTTAACATTTCTGGAATATTATATTCCAGCTGAGCAGACGGATTGTTCTTTGAATGCATTCTATCTTTTCTAACAGTATCAATTAGCTCGTCCAGTTTCAAATCCATTTTTATTACCGGAAGTAATTTACAGATATCATATAAATGGCGCGAATCTCTATCCTGCATATTCTGGATGCGGTAATCACAGATTGCAAATATCTTATCAATGAATGTTCGCTCCAATGACTGTACATTCATAATAACTGTCGCTGCTTCAAACGGAATTGGAAGTGATATCCCATTATCTTTACAGAATTTTCCCCACAAAACTTCCAACTTCATGTTTTTTCAGCAGGGTATACTGTCTGATAGTAGCTGGTCTCCACTATAATTTCCATTGGTTTCTCTGAGAAAAGAGAATCATAGCTAAATACATACATATTGTAATCATATCTTGATTTAATTTGATCTGGATTTGTAAGCTCCATCCCTAATGATTTTGCAATTTCTACAATATGCTCTTTTTTGATGCCTTTCTCTCAGTCTGCGTCGGTTTTCGATTCATCGACAGATCAATATCTTCAGAAAACCGATCTATCAGATTATATGCTTTTTGACAAAGAGGTTCCACCTTTGAACACAAACGGAAGATTAATCTTCGATAGTTCCAATAGAAACATTGATTGCACCGTATCCTTCTCAACCATAAGTTCAGCTCTTTTACATTCGCGAGCCACTGCCTCTATGATTTCTTTCCATTCATTCCTATATTCGCTATACCAGCTCACCCATCAGCCCTCCTTGATAAATATTTCTGTACACCCGATCAGGGAACAATGAGATGTATTTTTTTACGACAGAAAAATCCACATTTAGGATATTTACAAATTCTTTTAGTTTCATTCTCAATAAATTACCTGAAATCTCACTGTATTTATCGATGGTGGTCATCAGATCTAAGAACTGCAGAGCTGTCTGATTTTCCTTTGTTATTTCGGTAATAGGTTTATAAACAATCAGATTTCTACCATCAATGCAAAGTTTTCTCTGTTTTGTAGTTGCTTCATTTGAACACACCTCTATGCAGGCCGGTGTTTGAGTCGTAAATCCATACATATTTGCAAGCTGAATTCCGGTAATATATCCAGTCACTCTGCCATTGGACTTAATAAATTTTTTATCCACATATTTGTCTATTGACATCTTCCCTTTAGTCCCCAGGATTGTTGTATACGATAAATAATAGACTCCATTAAATAAACGCTCTAATTTTCCGTCATCTACAAGCTTTTTCATTTCCTGACGAACGTAGTCTCTGGAATCTCCTGGAAGCTCTGACAAAAAAGATTGGCTCATCTTTTTCGTAATTTTTTAATATATAGTCATATAACATACGCTTTACCTCACATATTTGAAATTTTATATTTCATTATTATACTACATATTATGCACTTGTCAAATGAATTTCATTCATCTATTTGGTTCTATAATGAAAAAAAAGCGGCAATGAAACTATCTTCATTACCGCTAAAAATGAGCGTCTCCTATAGGAATCGAACCCACAATAGAGTCTTAGGAGCTCGAGATACCACTGTAAATACATACAATGATTATTCAACCTAAGTCAAGGAAATCCTTGGTTTTTCCTAACTATTCTGTTACTCCCCTGTCAAAATAAGCAAAACCTGTTTTTCATCTCTGTAAAGCACCTTTCGGTGCTCGTCCGGTGCTCGGAGCACCCGGAGGATATAACCATTCCGTTCCATCGAGTTCACTCAGTTGGCCACCATTACGATTCAGCTTCGTAACAATGATCACTTGGTTTTCTTATTAGATCAACTATATTATAACGTGCTGTAGGTCGGATGTCGATGATTTTTTGACCATATTTATTGTTTTATATGTTACTTCTCTATTAGTTCTGCAAACTGGAATTCACAGTTCTTCCATCCTTCCCATCTTCAGCGCCATAACAAGAGTTCCGGCTGCCATCACAAAGACACCAATTTCAATCACATAGATGGGAAGAAGCACCGGACCTGCCACGGCAAAGAAGTCCACGATAAAATGAATCCCATATGCAAGAACCGCTGTAAAAGCCGCTGTCCTGCATTTGCCTGCCTTTACCGCCCGATAGATCAGCAGTGACAACCCGATATGCAGAATGATGGCACTGATTCTTTCGATTCCGCTTACAAAAAAGAGTGGTGCCGGTGTTGTCCATAGGGCCGACAGCTGTGACACGGTCTGGTTTGCAGACTCAGCAGGAAGTGCCGCCAGCGTATTCTGCATGGCTCCGCTGTTGATCATCAGCATGGACACGAGATTGCTGATTCCGGAGAGTCCTCCGATCAGAATGGCCTCCACACCGCCATGCCCGATTCCATACATCAGTGCATTTGGAAAATCCAGCCATTTCTTCATCCAGAACTTCATGGCAATCAGTCTTCCGGTCTCTTCAAAAACCGCTGCAGCCAAAGCCGCGTACACATAGTAAAGCCATGGCCTGCTCTGTGCGTTCAGTCCGCAGAACTGAATGACAAGAACATGCAGCAGCTGCTCCAACAGCATGGCAAACAGCAAATAGGTTCCTGCTCCGATAAAGAACGAGGAAATCCTTGCCTTAAGCTTCACCCTTCCTACAATGAACAAAGCAATCGGTACCCCCATCGAGAGGACAACGGAGCAGATAACTCCCGCTATCGCCAGTCCTGATATTGTGTTCAATTCCATCTTTATACCTCCCTGATTCTCAAAAAATTCCTTTATTGTATTTGAATTGTCCATACAATATAAAGCCTAATCCGACAATAACTGCTGGAAGAATAATAAATCCCATAATCTCTTCACTCCAAAATGAAACTATAAAACCTAACACCAAAGATATTCCGATAATCAGTGTTCCTGTTCCAACGGCTTTTCCATACTTTGGTATATCTTCTTCTTTTACTTTTCGCCTATTGTAAGAATGAATTGTGCTGATATTGCCTTTGATATTTACAATTCCCACAACAGATATGAACACTCCTAAAATCAACATTATAATATTTTCCATAATGACCTCCTAAAAATAGAATAGTTCCTCAAATTTTTTGTCCAATGCAATACAAAGAATTAGAGCCAATTTTGCAGTTGGATTAAACTGTCCAGTTTCAATAGAACTAATGGTATTTCTTGAAACTCCTACCATTTCTGCAAGCTGTGCTTGAGAAAGATTTGCTGCCATACGAACTTCCTTTAAGTGATTTTTCAGATGCAACTGCTCTTTCATACTCTCACCTCTAAAAGATGGCTAACAAATCCAACAAATGCCAAAACGGAAAGCACAAAAAACAGAATGGTCAAGACCAAATCACTTCTTCGTTTCATTTTGATAAAGCGAACTAACCATTGCGTTGAAAGAATGCTGAAGTATATAACCCACGGACTATAAATCATGGTATGAGCAAGCATAGAGGATAGTAAGGACAGGAGACAACACACTAAAGCACCTACTCTGCCTGCATGACTTCCTGCTTGATATATCACTTCTATTTCTGCTAAATCTTTGTTCTTATGCTCTTTTCGACTTGCGTTTAAGATATCTTCCTTTTTCATATGAATACCTCCGCTCCAAGTTTTCTTTGCATACCCTAATTATACTCATGCCAAGTTTTCTTGTCAATAGAGTTCATACAAAAGCTACAACCGATATAATATGTAACTTTTCTACCACTTCGATTATACTCGCAACTTAATGACTTCTTGAATACTTGCCGAAAAAGAAAAACTGCCATCGGTTTGACAGCAGTTCTTCTTCGGTTGGTATCCGTTAGGAATACACAATATCATTCAATACAATCTCATCGGCACAGGCTCCGATATTATTCATCAATCCGCTATCCATTTCATCATATCCTCTGCTTTCAGTTGTTCCGTTACACCTTGCTTTGTTCCATTAGCCACATCGATAAGTCCTTGTAAACAATCTTTACTCATATACATATCCTCAATCGCCATAGTTCTTTGCTACCTGTTGAATTTTTCTATTGTTTTCTGTAATTTCTACTTTCATCTTTTTCTCCTTTCCTTACCGAAACCCTACCTTACTGTCTACCAATCTTAAATGGGGGATATCTTTCGATGAATATTCCTTAATATCGTCATCTACTACGACGTATTCCTTTATAGAGGGATGTTCTTTCAAATAATCCCTGACAGCATAATCCCTATATCGATTATCACACACTTTCCCTACAATGCGAATGCCATAACGGTCCAGTTGTGCCTCTAATTCTTTTATTTGTGGCGTATTTTTCTCATTGTGAGATGAGATAAAGCCATTCTTCCAAGAGGAAATCAAAATAATACGAGCTTCTCTATATTTTTCACAAAAACAGCGAATACAATCACTGCTGAGAGTAAATTGTGAACTGCATTTTTCTTATCCAAACGTTCCATTTCAATTTCAACTACTTTTTCATCCGAATCTCTGATATCCGTCTTTTCTGTCAATGACATTTCCTCCTTTTCCCTGAACGAAAAAAAAAAACGCCCAGACTAGAATTTTTTAATCTAATCTGAGCGATACTTCGTCAGGCCTGTTTTCTTTAAACAAGAAAACCATTTTTACATTCATTGACAACCTAAATCTTATCCTACACTTTAGTTATCTCCATTGGGTGCTTGGATAGATTTAGTTCTCGGTGCCCGTTTTGTCTTTTCGGTGCTCCAATTACTCATTTTTTATATTTTTTCGGTGCTCGCAAGCACCATAAAATAAAAAAATGCAACAATGAATTTTTACGATCATTGTTGCAAAAAATCGATGTTCCCGGCGGAATCGAACCCACAATTACAGCTTAGGAGTTCAAGTCACTACAGAAAATCTATGTTTTTCTTGTTCAACATAAGTCAAGCAACAACTTGCTTTTACTGACTTTCCTGTAAATCCATGTCAAAATAAGAAAACTGACACTCATCCAAGTTAAGCACCTCTCGCTGACAAATGAGTGACACTGTCACCCTGAGGGTTCAACCATTCCGTTCCTGCGAATTCATATTTATGGCTACCATTCTCATTTAGCAATGCAGTAATGATAACACTGTTTTCTTATTAGATTACTTATATTATAACGTGTACGAGGTCGGATGTCGATTGTTTTTTGACCATTATTTACTTCTATTTGCTTTAACTTAAAAAGCCGTAAGCTAATGCTCCCAGCTTTACATTTTTTATTCCATCAGTTTTACAACTTGAAGTTGTCTTTCTGCTTATTTACTCAACATCAAATTCAGCCGCCAAATAATGCGGTGTTCCGTCCTTTGCCTTCATTTCTAATACTACACGATAGGTTCCCGCCTCCAAGCGAGTTCCATAATAATCATATTTTTGAACAATACTTCCCTGCAAGCCCGTACTGTCTCCACCCAATGAGAATTCTAAATTATTAAAAGGAAATATATCCTGCGAATATGTCAAACGATACCATTGCCCGTCAATGTGGCGTTCGAGATACTCAAAGCCAGGACTACCATCCTCACCGAAGGAATAGATTTCTTTAGAATTCGCAGTAACAGCCCAGCGAATGGTATATCCCTTAAACGGAGACCATGTGGGCTTTTCAATGGTCAATTCAAAGCCGTCAACCTGATTGACAGGATAAGAGACTGGTTCTCCAAGAGTAATCAAAAATAAACACATTTTGCTATTTGATTAAACTCACTCTGTCAACCGCAATCGCTCCACAACTGGAAGGTTAACGTCAGTTTTGTAGACCCATATAGGCACAATAAGGCAGATTAGCAACACCAGTCCAGACACCAGCACCAGTGGGATAAATGGATAGGAGAAAACAGCATAATAGGCCACTTTACTAAAAATCATATATAGCAAGATGAAGATTGCTGTTCCAATGGTGACAGCAAGGGAAAGGGAAACGCCCCAATAATAGAAACCTTCCATAAATAGCATTCGTTTGATTTGTCGCTTTGTCATTCCAATGCTTTCAAGAACAGCTAATTCATAGCGCCGAGTATTTACATTGACAACCATTGTATTGACAAAGTTCATGACACCAACAAGCAGCAGGATCACGGACAACCCTGTTCCTAAAACCTTTGCTGTAATGAGATATTCCTGCATTTCTTCTCGCCGTTCATATCGGGATATAATATCAATGTTAGCTTGTGATGCGGTGATTTGCTTTAATTCTTGCAGTATACTTTCGTCATGTTGACCATCCGTATCAAAGGCCACGCGGAACACTCTATATTGCGGAAAGAGTTCTTTCAAAGCTGTTTGACTAATATACAAATCAGGAGCCGTCCCTCTCTCATTGCCTCCTCCTGCTCGAAACCCTTCATTCAAATAACCGTTCGCTACAATAAAGGAATGCTGTCCGTTCTGCGTCTGGATTGTTATTTCCTGCCCTGGCTGAATAAGGCCTTCTACTGTTTTGGACAGCAGCACAACCTTTCCTTGTTCAAAGGCAGACGTGTCAATAGGCAAGTTTAAGGTTTTATTGATTTCTTCCAAATATGCACTGTCAATTCCAAAAACCCCGCTAAAAAAGTTTTGCTGATAATTTTCTAATTTTGCCGGATCAGAAAAATCAATGCCGTTTACTCCGTCTAATGACGCAAGAAACTCGTGAAATACAGCATCGTCATATACAACATCTGCTGCTACTTGAGGATAAGGTGCATAGGTCAACCTCAAATTCTCAATGCCGTCAAGCTGACCAATCTCTGAAACCATTTCGCTGGAAATTAAATCTTCTCTTTCGTGGATACTATATGTGAGTGCAAAATCGCTTACTCCCCATTGGCTCACATAATTCTCCGGGCTTAAACCATGTAATAGCCCTGTGACGACAAGGAACAAGGAAAGGCCGAAAAAAAGCGATGCAAAAACAAGGATTGTACTCTTAGCATTACGAAAGACATTGTTCCATGCCATTCTGGACAACTTCATTTTGCTACAATTTCTGGCGCTGCTCTTTGTGCTGGCTGCTGTATATTGGAGTGCTGCTATTGGTGAAACACTTCCGGCAATTTTGGCGGGCTTCATGCTTGCAATCATAACGGTAATGAACGTAAATATGGCCGCTCCTATGAAAATAAACGGCGAAAAAGATACTTTTGTTCCCACATCAGAATTTGTTGAATACATCATATTCAGGAAGTAAGGAACAATGCCAAAGGAAACAGCCGCACCAAGTAACAGACCAATCGGAATACCAATACAAGAGATTCTGATTGCCTGCTTATAGATAATTCTCTTTATCTGCCTTTGGGTCGTTCCAATCGTTTTAAGACGGCCATAGAATTGCACATCTTTTACGACAGAGACATAAAGAATATTATAAATCAGCAGATAGCCGCTAAAGGATATAAAAACTGCTAAAATTATTACAGCTAAAATAATAGTTCCACCATTTGCCTGTTCTAATGGTGCAATTTCAAATGTTTGCCCTTCTGTAAAGTCAATCTCACGCCGCAATCTTTCACAGTTTTTGTCAGCAGTATCATTGCCTTGAAAACGGATCATTGCCGTAACACTATTATCCAGTGATACATTTAAGCTATCCTTAAAAGCGGATGAAACATAAACATAACCACGATTATTTGTGCGCATTGGAATGTAGTCCGTATAGTAGCCCGACAGCAAAAAGGTGTCTGAGACATAATTATAGCTATCGCCAATTTGGTACGACAACACAATCTCCATCCCTATTTGCGGATCAGAAATGCCCATCTGTTCAAGTACCCATGTAGGTAGCATAATTTCGTTTTTACTTGATGGGTAATTTCCTACAACACCTGATATAGTAGGAAGACGGTGGTGTTCCCACTCGGTATCATCTATCCAAACTATACCTAATCTCGCATTTTGCAGTTGCTCTGTATCAACACTGCCTAAACGCTGCTGTATACCTACGTCAAGGACAAGGTTTGATTTTGAAATGTCAACCAACTGATTTTCTGTTACATTTGTGATTCCGACATCAGCGGTAGTTCCCATTAACCGAATTTGTTGCATTTGGTAGGTTTCAAAGTAACTAAAACCAATACTGAATGTCGCAGTTATCATAAATGCAGTTAGCACAAGAGCAATGATTGCAAATAAATTACGCTGCCGTTCATGGTGCAAACTGCGCTTTGCCAGTTTCTTTTCAATGTTACTGGTATCATTTTCAAAAGGCCATGTCATAGTCTGCCACCCCCTACTTATTCCACAATTTTGCCGTCCTCAATGCGGACAATCCGATCTGCAAGACGGGCAATATCGTTGTTGTGGGTAATCATCACAACGGTTTGCCGGAACTCCGCACTGGTGCGCTTGATAAGCCCCAGCACCTCAGTGCTGGTCTTGCTGTCAAGATTGCCGGTCGGTTCGTCCGCCAGCACGATAGCCGGTTTGGTAATCAAGGCGCGGGCGGTAGCCACACGCTGCTGCTGTCCGCCGGATAGATTGTTCGGCATATTTTTCAGTTTATCTTCCAGCCCCAGTAGGTGAACAATTTCGTCCAAAAACTTCTGATCCACCGTGTCCCCGTCCAACTCCACCGGCAGGACAATGTTCTCATACACATTCAGGATGGGAACAAGGTTATAGTTCTGGAAGATAAAGCCGATGTTGCGGCGGCGAAAGATGGTAAGCTGCTCGTCGTTCTTCTTTGCCAGTTCTTCGCCTCGGACAATCACGGTTCCGCTGGTGGGAGTGTCCAACCCGCCCATCATGTGAAGCAGGGTGGACTTGCCGCTACCAGAGGTTCCCACAACAGCCACAAACTCGCCGTCCTCCACGGAGAAATTTACGCCGTCAAGGGCGCGGGTAATGTTCGGTTCTGTACCGTAATACTTTTTCAGGTCAATCGTCTGTAA
>VOFJ01003571.1_pt1 | contig 26629 bp, 45 predicted proteins | sample 5384081 | NCBI WGS metagenome assembly VOFJ01 (sample SAMN12384729, study PRJNA508395) | human gut metagenome | isolation source: healthy gut I | host: Homo sapiens | reverse complement strand
GAAAATATAAATTTAAGATTTAATTTGGGCATTGTAGAATTTCCACTCATCGAGTGGAAATTTTGCTTATGAAAGAAGTTTGTGCGACTATCTGTATAAACTTAAAATAACTCAAAAAACTTGACTTTTAACATTTTTGCTAAGTTAAAATGAAAGAAATTGCGTTAAAAGGAGAATGGGAAATATGCTTACAAGCGTATTCGGGATTTCTATGAAATATGAAGCATGGAATCATCAGGATTCTTTGCCTGTGTATATTGCAGGGAGTTATGATTTTCACACAGCATATATTGGAAACAGACGCTGTATAATGCTTGCTCCGACAGAAGAACTTGCCACGCTTCCGGCATTGAAAAAACAGATTACAAAAATACAGCAGATTGATAATGTACCAGTCGTATTTGAACTTGCGTCGGTATCTAATTATCGAAGAAAAAGCCTTATAGAAAATAATATACCGTTTATTACTGATAAGCGGTCTTTCTTCCTTTCATCGGGACAATGCTTTCTGATGAGAAAGAACCCCAAAAGCTGACAGGTAAGTTTGTTTGCTCAACACAGCAGTTGTTTTTGTTTTATCTGTATAGTAAGAAAATAAGATTGTATATTTCAGAAGCCGGAAAAGTGCTTCCATTTTACAGCAATGACCTTGACCAGAGCAGTAAAGCAGTTGGAAGCGACGGATTTATTTCTTGTAGCAAAAGACGGCGTCAATAAGTTTATTGAGTCAAAATATAAGCGAGATGAATTATTTGAAAAAAGCAAAAGTATATTTGACAACACCTGTCCGCAAAGCAGGATATATAGATAAGACGCAAGTTACAGAAAATATGGTCTTTGCAGGGGAAACGGCACTTTCTGAAAAACCAATGTTAAATCCAAGCCGAGTTGTTACCTATGCAATTAGTGAGAAAGATTATGATAAAACCTTGCTGACTGATGAATTGATAGACCCGGATAAACAGATAAGACTTGAATTATGGGCATACAACCCGAAACAATTTTCAGAGGATAACAGTGCTGATGATATTTCCATTGTTTTGTCTTTTACAGATACAAACGATGAGAGAATTGAAGAAGCAGTAGATGAATTGCAGGAAAGAAGGTTGCGGGAGTAATGGTCAGCGTATTATGAAATTGTTAAAAACCGGACAAATGATGGTTGATGGCATTCCGGTATTGAGTCCGACTTGTCTGATACCATTTAAGGCGAAAGCGTGGTTGGATTTAAAGGAACGCAAGCTGAATGGAGAGCAGGTTGACAGTAAAAATATAAAGAAACATAAAAACGATGTGTTCCGATTAGCACAGTTAATCACAGCCAATACAAGGCAAGTTCTCAGTCCGGAAATAGCAGAGGATATGAAAAAGTTCTTATCTGAAATAGCTGATGAAACAGTAGATTTAAAGTCCTTGGGTATAAGAGGAACAGATAAGAAGAGAATGACAGATATGTTGTACCAGTGTTATGGGTTGAAGGCTAATACATAGCAAAAGTGTTCTTAAAGATTTTGGACCCAGTGAATCCAAAATCTATGCGGCTGTTATTGAAAAGTTATATATTGATTAGATTGTTGCCCCAGTGTGGCAACAATCTAATTATGTAGACCGTCTGCATAAATTGCAGAATTAAAAAATTCATTGAACAAAAAAGCCTATATGGGCGGAAATTTTCAATAAAAATATTGAAAGATACGGAGGTGTTAGCAAATTGCGACACCTCGTATTCGTACAATATCAACGATGTTTACTCTATTCTTGTATCCCGTAGGCAACGCGCTGTTTACGTTGATATCGGGTTTTGTGTCGGACAAATTCGGGCGCAAAATAACTATAATTGCGATGTCTTGTTCGGCGTTGGCGTGCTATTTGCTGTTTATTTTAAGCGGTATGTTCAAGTGGACTCCGTATTTGACAGGCTTTGCAATCGGCGGATTTATGGGCAGTTACTGGGGCGCGGGCGATACTATCGGCGGAATAATGTTCTCCGAGTCTTCTCCTACAAACTTGCGTTCGTCCGTAACTGTAATCAACACGTTGATTAACGGAGTTATGGGCGCACTTGCAACGGTTATCTCTATGATACTGCTTCCTGTCATTCCCGAAAAGATGTTCGGCTATATGTACTTGGGTTTGACTGTGCCGGTGCTTGTGGGCGCAATCGTAATAATGTGGCTGTTTGTCGGCGAAACTCGCGGACTGGATCTTAAAAAGGTAACGGGTACGGAATGGGATAAGCCTAAAAAAATTAAAGAAGAAACACAGGAGGGTGAATAAAAATGGATAACAAATGTTTTGAACTCGGCGCAAACGAACAGCCGTTGGATATTATCAAGGAAACATGCGGTTTTGCAGGCATATTCAAACAAATAGGAGTGATAGGGGATTCTTTGGCGTCGGGTGAGTTCGAAAGCCACGACGAAAACGGCAGCATAGTTTATACCGATATGTACGAGTATTCGTGGCCCGCTGTTTTGGAGCGCATTACGGGGACGAAGTACAACAATTATTCTCGCGGCGGAATGACCGCGCGCGAGTATATGCAAAGTTGGGCGGATGCAAACGGATTTTGGCAATGGAATCAAGCGTATATCATTGCGCTGGGCAACAACGATTCGTTTGTCTGCGGACATCCGTTGGGAAGCGTCAAGGACGTTAACTCAGAATGTCCGCAGGATAACGCCGATACGTTCTTCGGCAATATGGGCAAAATCGTTTGCAAACTTAAAACGATCGAGCCAAATGCTCGTATTTTTGTCGTTACTCCGCAACTTCGCGGTGAAGCCTGCGATAAAGATATTCGTTATATCGCAAGCGAACTTGCCAAATTGTGCGATATGTTTGACTTTACATACTTGCTGGATATGACTGCGCATGCGCCCGTATACGATGCCGAAATGCGTAAGTCGTTCGGGCTGGGCTTCCATCCGAACCCGATGGGGTACTATGCTTACGCATTGATGGTGGCTAATTATATCGATTACGTTATACGTAGTAACCCTCGGGAATTTGCAACGATACCGTTTGTCGGTACGTCGCTCAAAAACAAAGATTACAAATAGTATGTATTTGCTGAAATGCACAATTAACTAAACTTGTAGATGTTTTCATTGCAAGTTTACAACAATTTATTACTAAATATATAACCGTTTTTGGGGACGAATGCATTTGAGCATTCGTCCTTTCTGTTATGATTGACAAAGAAAATGCGATTTGTATGATAATTGAGTTATATGCAGCTATGGCACAGGCAGAGATTGAGAAGAAAGAGAAACATCAGCGTGAGGGGATTGATGCTAAGAAAAATCGTGGAGAATGGGATGATTATGGTTGTCCGGCGATAATGTCACAAAAAAGAATTTTTAGAGCATTATGAAAAAGTGTTGTCGGGAGAACTTCGCCCATTTGAATTGATGAAGCAACTTGGTATCAATTGATTAAAAAAGAATAACAAGAATTATTACTGTTTTGATGAAAAAAGCTTTAAAATAATATATAATCCTTATTAAGAACAAATCCTAATAAGGAGATTGAATGACAAATAAAAGAAATACTATTCAGAAAAAGATCTCGTACGAAATGCCGTATATAAGATGAAAAGGCATGTTACAGCAAATGAAGTGTATGAATTTATAAAAAGAAGCATATCCTACAATCGGAAAAGGAGGAATAGCATGGACAAAAAGGCAATGTATAAGTTGAGTTACGGATTGTTTGTACTAACTGCCAGGGAAAGCGAAAAAGACAATGGATGTATTATTAATACAGCAATCCAGGCGGCTTCAGAACCAAACCAGCTAAGTATCTGTGTTAACAAAGCAAATTATACGCATGATATGATTGAAAGAACCGGAAAGTTTACAGTATCAGTCCTGAGTCAGAATGCACAATTTGAATTATTTAAACATTTTGGCTTTCAATCGGGAAGGGATACCAATAAGTTTGAAGCATTTGATAAGTGTGCCAGGAGTACAAATGGTGTTTATTATATTACGGAAGGGACAAATGCATACATTTCTGTAACTGTTAATAAAACAGAAGATTTAGGTTCGCATACAATGTTCATTGGTGAGATAACTGACATGGAAGTTTTAAGTGATATTCCTTCTCTAACATACGAGTATTATCAGAATAATATTAAACCTAAGCCACAGGCAGTTGGACAAACGGAGGATGGTCAGACGATATGGCGTTGCAGAATTTGTGGATATGAATATGTAGGTGAAGAATTACCCGATGATTTTATATGTCCTATATGCAAACACCCGGCATCAGATTTTGAAAAAGTAGTGAAGAAAATGGAGGTAAAAGAAATGGCAGCGAACAAATACGCAGGAACACAGACAGAAAAAAATAATTACAGGAAGCATTTGCAGGGGAGTCTCAGGCAAGAAATAAGTACACTTTTTTTGCTTCTGTTGCAAAGAAAGAAGGCTATGAGCAGATGTCTGCACTATTTTTAAAAACAGCTGATAACGAAAAAGAACATGCTAAGATGTGGTTCAAGGAATTAGCAGGAATCGGTGATACAAAGGAAAATTTGGCAGCAGCTGCTGAGGGCGAAAATTATGAGTGGACAGATATGTATGAAGGCTTCGCTAAAACTGCTGATGAAGAAGGGTTCCATGAGCTTGCTGCAAAATTCAGGGCTGTAGGAGAGATTGAGAAGCATCACGAAGAGAGATATCGTGCACTTCTTAAGAATATTGAAACCGCACAGGTATTTGAAAAGAGTGAAGTTAAGGTATGGGAATGCCGTAACTGTGGACATATTGTGGTAGGAACAAAAAAGCACCTGAGGTATGTCCGGTATGTAATCATCCGCAGAGCTATTTTGAAGTGCACGAAGAGAATTATTAAGAAATCAGCGGAAGTTGTTGAAAATTTATGAAACATTATTGACTGAACATTTAGCCGGATTGGAATGTGTACATTCCAATCCGGCTTTTTCCTATCTGTCTCAAATCAATGAAAAAGGAGATTTTTGTCATGAGAAAAGAACAATTATTGTCTTCTAAAAAAGAGATGTGCACCAATTGGTTTTTTAAAGATTGCAAATATCTTTCCTGGCGGTTTTGGAACTATGGAACGGATATCTCTGTTCTTGGAGTGACTCCTGTAAAGTGGAGAAAAGTCATTGAGAGGATTACTGAGACTTGATATAATGATTAAAGGGTCAAAAGGTATCATCGATGCATGCGTAGCATGTAGTAATCTGATTAATCATAAACGAGGGGGAAAAATGGAAGTACACTTTTTGCTGAATACTTACCAATATAATGACAATAGAGAGTATACGTCGATAAAACCTTTTAAAGATGATGTGACACAGATTTCCTTGATAAACGCAGCCAATGAGAAGAACACCTTTACAATTGGAGGTATTTTAGAACAGGCTGATTTAAAGGAATATGGTTTTTGGGAATTGACACCATACCCGGTCAGAATTGTCGTACCTGATGCGGATGCAAGGAGCTGTGACTGGTTTAGTATGCCATCAGATGAGGATGATTATACGGAATATGCCAGAAGCGTCATGGATGAATATTTTCCGATTGCGGCAGAGGATTCTTATGTAGAGCAGGGATATACCGTGAGAATTGCCCGCACAGATGCTATGGTTAAAAATGCTCAATATAGCTATAGTTCTTGCTGAAATTGTGATGTATGGTTTTGTTATCCTGCTCATTCTCATGGGATTTACAAGTGTAATTAGTACGCTGACGACAAATATCAGAATCAGAAGCCGTGAGTTTGCAGTGTTAAAGAGTGTTGGAATGACAAATAAATCACTTTGCAGGATGTTATATAGTGAAAGTGTTTTTTTTGCGTTTTAAATGCACTTGTTCCGGGAGTGATACTTGGAATTGCAATCCCATTTTTAATTAATTTATCCATTCGGAAGGCTTTCCCGGTATTGTATCATATCCCGTGGGCGGCATTATTTGGTGGTATATTTGTTTTGATAGGAATTGTGTTTTTTATCACACGAACTGAAATTCACAAGATAAGAGATAAAAAGTATTATTGATGAAATAAGAATGGATATTATATAAATTATTTGTGGGCTGTGCATGAACTCAATGATTATATGGGCAGAATTCTTGAGGAAATCTGTACGCAGTATTTTTATGGAAACACTGATAGAACGCAGTGGATTATTTTGTTACACGAAAATACATTATTTCCTGTTCTCAAAAACCGGATTTACAAAAAAGGTGCATGGAAAAGGCAGTAGAGATGGGAAATGTGTCATTAGTAAAATATGAAGATATTATTGACGCGATGACTCATCATTACCGGTGAATTTGACCTGTCTGCTATTATACGAAGGGAATATTATATGAAACAGAAACTGTTAGATGAACTAATGAAGGTATCGGAAGAAGAACAGAAATATCGGGACGGCCAGGGTAACATTGAAAGACAATTGTATGTGAACGAAAAGCTAGAGGAAATAGACAGGGGAACGGCTGCTTCGCAGAGGACAGCTTATTACAGTACGTCCGCATAGCCGTTTTGTTGATTTCCCGGAACACAGACACAATTATGTAGAGATTATGTATGTGGTCCAGGGCAGTATTACGCATTATATAGAAGGAAAAGAATTAGTACTTCATAAGGGAGATGTCCTGATGCTGAACCAGCAGGTGGTGCATTCAATAAAAAAGAGCGGATTATCAGGACATCGGTATCAATTTTATCGCACTGCCGGAATTCTTTGAGATACCTTTATCAATGCTCGGTGAAGAAAAATGTCCTTGCCAGGTTTGTGACAGGTGTATTCAGGCAAAAAGATCCGGTTTCACATTATCTGCTGTTCAGACTGCAGGAAAATGAACAGGTTGAAAACCTTATGGAAAATATGGTGGAATCAATGCTGCACGGATATGCTGACGAAGATATTATAAACCAATATTCTATGGGAATTGTATTTTTGTATCTGCTGAAGCATCTGGAAAATCTTAGTCATAACTCTTCTATGGACTATAAGGAGACTGTAGTCCGTGCAGTGCTCGGATATATTAACAGTGACTGTAAAAATGCCAGTCTGACAAGAATTGCAGAGGAAACGCATCAGTCAATGACAACTTTGAGTAAGCTGATAAAAAGAAAAAACCGGATACAATTTTCAGGAGCTTTTGCAAAGAAAAAAAGATTTCAGATGGCAGAGCATTTGTTAATGGATACAGACCTTACCATTGAGGAAATTGCTCTTGATGTAGGGTATGAGAACCAGAGCTATTTCTTTAAGCAGTTTAAAAACAGATATGGTGTGACACCAAGGCGATACAGGATAGAAAAAAATAAGTGATGAGAAAATAAGGACAGTTTTTTAGTCTAATGAGAGGCTAAAAAGCTGTCTTTATTTTTGTTATCGTGAGAACCAAAAGAAAAAAGCTTTGCTAGGAGGTATCTCATGAATAAATTAAACGCAGTTATTTTTTTTGATCTTGATGGAGTTATATGTTTTACGGACAAATATCATTTTCAGGCATGGAAGAAGCTGGCAGATGAAGAGGGAATATATTTTGATGAAGAAATAAATGACCGATTAAGAGGGGTCAGCAGGATGGATAGCCTTGATATCATATTAGAGAGAGCATTCAGGGAATATACGCAGGAGGAGAAAAACGCAGATGGCAGCAAGAAAAAATGAAAGCTATGTGCATTTACTTGATCAAATGTCTCCTGCGGATTTATCGGTTGAGGTAAAGGACACACTTGATGAATTAAGAAAGCGAGGCTATAAGCTTGCGATAGGATCAAGCAGCAAGAATACAAAGAAAATATTAAAACAAATAGGTCTGGGGGATTATTTCGATGCGATAAGCGATGGAACGAACATTACAAAATCAAAACCTGATCCGGAAGTGTTCCTAAAAGCTGCTGAAATGCTTGGTGAGAAACCTGAGAATTGTATGGTTGTTGAGGATGCGCTTGCCGGAATAGAAGCTGCATATGCAGGGGGCTTTGAAAGTGCAGGGATTGGAGCTGCCGGCACTCATAAAAATGTGACATATCCAATCCATACGTTTTCAGATTTATTAGCTATCTTATAATAACGGAACAATTTGTATCAGACGGACTTCCAATAAGTCTAATGTGGCATTCAACTCTAGAATACCATTCAGAGGTTACATCGGCTAATCTTTGATGGAATCCGGGGTGGATGCCTTTTTTTAGCAGAATCAAATTCATGTGGAGTGGTAGGCTCTAATGCGCCCATGGCAATCCATTGATCAAAAGAACTGCCGTGTGAACGGTTTATGTATGTATCGGATACTTTGTAATGTCCTTCGGGAATATCAGATAGCTTACATTTGACAGTAACAGGTTCGAGTCTGTAAATACGGTATATCTGTCGGTTTCTGTCATGTCAAATCTCTCGCCGTTAGCATATAGATAGTTAAAATGCTGATAATTATAGAGCATTATCTGATAGCTTGTATCTTTTCGTGTAATAAAATATCCGTCACCACGCCCGAGAAACTCGTCACCTAATTGCTGTAAAAGTGTGTAGGCATTATAGCTTGCTTTTGGAATGCCGTTTGTAGTGAACAGACCAAGTCCACCAAAGAATAATTTGTTTGGAAGAGCTGCATCGGCCATGAGATCGGTAAGCGCCTGATATGTAAAACTGCTTAGTCGGTCATAGTTTTCAAGTATGTTTTTTACTATATAGCAGGATTTATAACAGGTATCATTAAGCAGGTCCTGCTGACTTGGCGTATTATTCCATTCTGACAGGTATATAGGCATATTGCCAAGTTTTAACTGGCGGCGTTCTCTCAGCACCTGCATAACAAAATCCTTAAGTCCGTCGGGTGATTCGGAAAGGCTCATAGTATAAACAAATCCGAATGATTCTTTTGTGTGATTGTTTGTATTCATAAGCTTTGTGTCGTAGTAAGTAAAGCTGAGACTGTCTGGAACACAGCCGTTGCTCCTGCACCAGTCAAGAAAATGTAAATACCAATTCTCGTATTCATCTGAGACTATATAGAAAGTCGGAGGCAGACAAAATTCAAGTCATTACAGAAGCCTTTTAGACAAATATATGTTTCTTTATAAAATTCAAAAAAAATCCTGTTCTTTTGAAAATCCAAAAAAGATTATTGTCTGTGTTTTGGCTGGTTCCAAAGACCAAACTTCCATGTTTTGATTACATCAAGACCATATCGGGCAGCTATGTGGCGCAAGAATTCTAAAACCAGCTGACACCATGATGCGACAGAATTTGGCTGACTGACATTTGAGCCGAATAATCGTTTGTTTGGATATTTTGCAAGTTTTTTTTCGGGCATATATGATAACTGAATCCACGGCTTTAGATTATTGTCTGTCACAAAATCAAGTATTTTATCAAGATACGAAAAACTATATACAGGTGAGTCGTTTGGCATTTCGGTGTACACATGTAGATCATCCGAAAAAACACCACATAATTTGATGTACTCAAAACCTACAGCCAGTTGCAACTGGGTTAGCATTTGCTGTACATCACTTATCAGTACATCGCTTGCGCGACCTACAGTCATCATTTTTTTCCAGGTGTTTATCAGATGTATCGTACTTCCGGAAACGGAAAAAATCTATTATGCGGTCAGCAGTCGGAGTTGTAACATTGGACGATATGTCATTTATTAAGTATTTTTTGAGTCCGGCAATATAGTTATGCTGCTCAATCTGCTGGTGAGAGTTCTTTTTATTGCTTTTTTGTTCTTTTCTGTATTCTTTTGGCAGCATATCATATTGCTTTTTGAAAAGAGAGACAAATGCATGACTGCTTGAGAAACCACTGTCAATAGCAATTTCATCAATATTTTTATCGGTTGTAGACAGTTCCTGCACGGCATGCATGAGGCGGTACTGATTTAGATAACTCAAAAAATTCATTCCATAATATTCTACAAAAAAGAATTTTGACAGGTATGGTACCGATAAATGAACTTCATCAGCCAATTCTTTTAATGTGATATTTTCTGTATAGCGCTGTTGGATAATCTGAGATATTTCAGAGAGTCTCATAGCATATTTGTGGTTTTTCTTTTCCTTTGCAGTAGAGAGCTTTATACGGAAATTTCTATAAAAAATATCCATAACTTTATATATGTAAGCCCAGTTTCGCAGCTCATATCCCTCTTTTTTTATCAATGTTGGTCTTTATTATATGTGCAATCAGAGAGCGTAGTTCAGAAATTGCTTCCGGGTGTTCAGATACCGTGCTGACACAAAAAGAAACGAGGTTGAGAGGGTATCGGAAGAATCTGCGTAAACAGAGACTGGTTGAATAATATGGTTACAATTACGCAGTTTACACCATGTAGTTCATGCAGCATCAATGGATCAACACAGAATACGTCATCAGCTTTAAGACTATAGATATGGTCATCAAGCTGTAACGAGCAGTTTCCGGACACGATCATTGAAAACTCAAAAAAATCGTGCATGTGCTGACGTAAATGGTCAAAGCGCTGCATTGTACAGCGGATTGGCATATGTGTATCGTTATCTGAAATAAGATAGTAATTCTCTGACATAAAAACCTCCGTATTAATTAAAAAATTTGATTATATATAAATTAAAACATGAATGGAATATGAAAATCAATAAAAACATATAATTTTTAATCTATTTTTTTTGACAAGAAGAATAGAAAACCGGGCTTGAGAAAATTGTAAAGCAAAAAAATATTAAAAAGTAGACTGAAACAGATAAAAAACAAAATCACATGATTATTAATCAAAACCTATAATAACAGTATAGACGAGGTGATAAAAATGAGTGAACCAATTTTAAAAGTTGAAAACATGAATAAGAAATTTGGAAGTACGGTAGCTTTAAATGATGTATCGCTTTCGGTGTATCCGGGAGAAATCAGAGGACTTATCGGAGAGAATGGATCAGGAAAATCTACAGTTACTTCTATAGTAGCTGGAATGCAACCATGCGATAGCGGTAAGATGTTTTTTTTAAAGGGCAGGAGTGGAAGCCGCAAAGCATGATTGATGCATTGCATAGAGGAATAGGAATGATCGTTCAGGAAAGCGGAACGATACAGGGGTGACAGTTGCAGAAAATATTTTTCTTGCAGAGACTGAAAAATATAAAAACAAATTCGGGGCTTGTGAACAGAAAAAAAATGAATGCTGATGCAACTGAGGTTATGAAAAACATCGGAGTAAATGATGTGACAGGCGATATGCAGATGCAGCAGTTGGATTTTCAGACAAGAAAGCTGGTTGAGATTGCGAAGGTGGTAATGAAACAGCCACAAATACTGGTAATAGACGAGACAAGCACGGCTCTGTCACATGACGGAAGACAGGTACTGTACGATATTATGAATCGTTTCCGGAAGGAAAACAAATCAGTTATTTTTATTTCACATGATCTGGATGAGATAATGGATGTCTGTGATACATTAGCCGTCTTAAGAGATGGAAAGATAATAAGAACATTTGTGAAAGAGGAATTTGAGGCAGGTGCTATTCGTGCGAGCATGATAGGAAGAGAACTTCAGGGTGATTATTACAGAAGTGATTTTAAAAGCAACTTCACAGCCTCAGGTAGCACTTGATGTTAAGAATCTTATTTATGGAGACAGACTTAAAGATATATCTTTTCAGGTAAAAAAAGGCGAAATAGTAGGAATCGGCGGTCTGGCGCATTGTGGAATGCATTCACTTGGAAAAGTGTGTTTCGGAGCGTTAAAGCCTGAATCGGGAAGTGTTTCGGTAAGCGATGGAACAATCATTGACAGTCCTTCAAAAGCAATGAAAAAGAGACTCGGATATGTTTCAAAAGACAGAGATGTTGAGTCATTGTGTTTGACTGCCAGCATAGAGGATAATATTTCAATTGCCGGAATGAGCGAGTTTGCAATAAAAAGATTTTCTTGTATTAAAAAACAGAGAAAAAGAAATATGTAGATAATCAGATTAAAGAGTTGTCTATTAAATGTGCGGGAAGAGAACAGTCAGTTTCACAGCTTTCGGGTGGAAATAAGCAGAAGGTTGTTTTTGGAAAATGGATAGACTGCGGAAGCGAAATCATCATTCTTGACTGCCCGACACGAGGCGTTGACATCGGAGTTAAGCAGGCTATGTATCAGCTGATGGTAAAACTGAAAAATGAAGGAAAATCCATTCTGATGATTAGTGAAGAATTACCGGAACTCATAGGAATGAGCGACAGAGTGCTCATCATGAAAGATGGAGAAATTACAATGGAGTTTGAAAGAAGTGAAAATCTTTCTGATTCACAGATCATCGAATATATGATTTAGGAGGCAAAGGAAGGATGACAAAAAGTAAAAAAAATGATAATAGGGACATTGCCTTTTGTAGCACTTATAGTCCTTTTTTTGCTATTTTTTGCGGGATTGTAAGCAGCAAAGGGGGTATCGTCTGGATATGTACATTAAAATCGTATTTAACGAGGGCATTGTATTATCAATTGTAGCAACAGGGGCAATTTTTATATATACGCTGGGTTCTTTTGATATCAGTTTAGGAGCAGCGACTTTGTTTGCGGCGACACTGGGGGTTATGACATATAATGCGACAGAAAATATTGGATGGATGATACTGGTTATCATGCTTGCAGGAATTGGATGCTTTCTTTACTGAATTCGGTTCTGGCATCAATATTTCATATTCCGGTCTTTGTTACAACGGTTGCTATGATGTCTGTTTTGTCAGCTATTGCATCACAGATTATTACGACAAAAGGTGGTGCGGTAGGCGGAATAAGCATTCCGAGTGCAGTAGTAAAGTCCCTTGATACATCAGTATTCAAAGTGATAGTACTTGTAGTCTGGGTAGCAATTTGTATTTTCATATTTAACTATACGAAATTTGGAAGAAGAGAGAAATTTGTGGGTGGAAACCCTGTATGTGCCCAACTTTCGGGTATTAAATACAATAATTATGCTATTTTAGGTTTTTTAATGGCAGGAATAGGCGTTGGAATAGGAGCATTTATGACCCTTGTATATACACCGTCGGTTACAACCACTACAGCAGGTGATATTGGAATGAACATCATGGTGGCAATTGTTTTTGGAGGCATGCCGATTTCGGGAGGTGCGAGATCAAAGATATATGCGGCTGTAGTCGGAGGATTCTCATATATTGTTTTAAATAACATACTGGATCTGCTTATTGATTCAACATCAGGATATGGAATCACACAGATAATCAGTGCGGTATTTTTCCTTGTAGTAGTTTATGTCGCGAGCGCAAACTATCGCTCACAGATGTTACCGAGATAATTAAGAATTTAGCACATAGTGTGTTAAAGATATATTCACCAGAAATAGGGAGGAAGAAAAGTATGAAACTTAAAATGAAGAAACTGGTAAGCCTTGGTCTTGTTAGTGCAATGTCACTAACAATGCTGGCAGGCTGCGGAAACAGTAATGGGGCAACAAATGACACAGGCTCTTCAAAAAAAATCAGGAGTCAAAAGCTGCAGGAGATGTAAAAATAGGTGTTTTGGTTCAGGACGTAAGTGGTGAGGAGGCGCTTGGATTTAGAGCCTATTATGAGGACTATGTGGCAGACCAGTATGGTGTAACTTTTACATATACAGATGAGTTAAAGGATGCTGCAAGTGAGAAATCAGCAATTGAAAAATTTGCATCACAGGGATATCAGGCTGTTATCTCACTTTCAAGTAATGATCGTGCACTTCAGATTGAAACCTGTGAAGAAAATCAGATATATTATGCGGTTGCAGCTGGAAATATTGATGATGATCAGTTTGAACAGTACAAATCAAATGAGTGTTTTCTTGGACAGGTCGGACCAAGCATGCAGACAGAGTATGAAGCCGGTGTAGATATGGGTAAGTTCTTTGCAGATAAGGGAATTAAGACAGCTGTAATTTACGGAGCATTTATTCCAAATCCAATGCATGTATATCGTGTGGCCGGTGTTCTTTGAGGATTAGGACTTGCATATGATGGTTCAACAGAAGAAGACGAAGTAGTTGGAAAGCTTTTTGCAAATAAGGGTGTTGATGCTTCAAAAAATATCAGGAGATATCAAAATAGTTTCTTATCTTCAGGGATATGGTGATACAACAACAGATGAACTTAATGCAGCGATTCAGGCAGCTCCGGATGCATTTATTTCAGTAGGAATGGCAACAACATTCTTCACACAGCAGTTAAATGCAGCAGGAATAGAATTCTCTGATATTGATTCATTTACAAAGAGCAATGGTGAGGCTATTTCAGAAGGAAAACTTGTATATCTTGCAGGTAAATATTCATCATCTGTAGGCCCTGCTTTTGCATTGGTTATGAATGCAGTAAACGGTAATGTAATCCGTGATGCAGAAGGAAACGCTGTATCAATCAGCCAGAATTATCAGGTTGCAACAGATGAGGCAACATTTGATGAATTTTTCAAGACAGATAATGGAGACAATCCAATTTACAATAAAGAAACATTAGATACTATAATTGGAGATTCTGTTACCTGTGACGACATTACCAAGCTCGTAGAGTCGAAATAACCTATTTTTCATTATCGTCACGGCTTCTAAAGGGAGCCGTGCTCTCTCTCAGATAGATGATGGCAGAGATATCATTTATTTGGAGAGGGTATGGACTATCCCTAAAAAGAGAGAGAGAAAAAATATATGAACAATAAACACTGGATAAAGAATTTATTTGGAGCAATAGCAATCCCATTGCTCGTAGCAATATTACTTCAGGGATTATGTATCATAAAAGGAAGAACGATGATTGCAAATATGACAAGCTTTGATAATTTTGTTGTTTATATAGCAATCGTAATGATAACAACCATTGCATTATCAATCAACTTAAATAGCGGACGATTCGATTTTTCGCTGGGTTCTATGGCAACACTTTCATCTGTACTTGGAGCCAAGATCACATATTCGGTTCTTGATGGTGGGAATTACAGTGCTTTGATGATGTTTGTTTTAACACTGCTTATCGGTATGCTGCTTGGTCTTATATCGGGAATTTTATATGTAGTACTTCATTTACCGCCAATTATTACGTCACTTGGTGTGACACTTATTTATGAGGGTATTCTTTTTACAATAACAGAAGGACGTTATGTAATGAAAGAAGTACAGATAATAAGTCAATGACAGCTTTTACAGGAAACTGGATTTACGCAGCGATCATTATAGTAGCAGTACTCCTTATTTCTATAGCTATATTTGATTACACCAAATTTGGATATGATTACAACGCACTCAAAAACGGACAGAAAGTTGCAGTAAATACAGGAATAAAGGAGATTCCAAATGCAATAGGCTGTTATGTGATTTGTGGTGGACTTATGGGAATTGTAGGATTTTTAAATGCTGCAAGAAATACGACAATAAACGGAGGCCAGTTAAATTTCGGTTCGATCAGCATTATGTTTACTGCGTTCCTGCCTATGTTCATAGGTTCTTATATAAGCCGGTTTACAAATGAGAAGATTGGATTCTTCCTTGCAGCACTTTGCATGTCAATGCTTAATTCAACATTTGCTGTATTCTCAAACGAGGTAAATGCTTCCATGCAGGCGATTATCAACGCAGTACTTCTTGTAGTATTTTTGATATATCTGAGCAATGAGCAGCTGCTTTGTAAAAAATTTTTACAGGAAAAAGAAAGGCATAACAGGGAGGACATCAGCATGATAAATTTGACAAAAAAACCATTTTTTCTGGCACAGGAAGATATAGAATGGGTTGAAAATACAAAGAATTCTATGACAGTTGAGGAAAAAAATAGGACAGCTATTTGTTCCTATTGGATATTCAGGGGATTCGGATTATCTGGATAATGTTATGCTTTCGCATCATATTGGTGGAATAATGTACAGATGTGGTGAGTCAAAAGAAATGCAGCAGACTCACAGATATCTTCAGGAGCATAGCAGGATTCCTCTTTTGATAGGAGCTAATCTAGAAGATGGTGGATGTGGAATTGCAACAGACGGTACACAGTACGGCAAACAGATGCAGGTAGCTGCAACTGCAGATACAAAGGATGCTTACAGACTTGGAAAGGTAAGCTGTAGTGAAGGTGCTGCAGTTGGCTGTAACTGGGCATTTGCACCTGTTGTAGATATTGACAGAAATTGGAGAAATCCGATAACTAACGTCCGTACATATGGTGATGACCCTGATCGTGTTTTTTAGAGTGTGGACTAAATTATATGAAGGCTGCAAAGGAGGAAAATGTACTTGTTGCAATTAAGCATTTTCCGGGAGATGGCTGTGATGAAGTCGATCAGCATATTCTGACAAGTGTAAATAGCCTTTCCTGCGAAGAATGGGATGCTACATATGGAAAGATATATGGCGGTCTTATAGAGGCGGGAGCACAGACTGTCATGGTTGGACATATTGCGCAGCCTGCATACCAGAAGCTGTACAATCCGGATTTTCCGGACAAACTTGTTCCTGCAACACTCTCACCTGAGTTGTTAAAGGGATTACTTCGTAAGAAGCTTGGATTTAACGGTCTTATAGTTACAGACTCGACATGTATGGTTGGTTTCAGCTGTGCAATGAAGAGAGAAAAAAAGCTGTTCCGTATGCGATTGAAGCAGGGGTGTGATATGTTTCTTTTCAATAAGGATCTGGATGAAGATTATAATTATATGCTTGAAGGCTACAAACAGGGAATTCTTTCAGAACAGAGACTTGATGAAGCTATAACAAGAATCCTTGCAACAAAAGCGGCGCTTGGATTACATAAGAAAGCTAAGAATGAAATCGTGCCAAATGAAGCAACATTAAATATCTTAAAAAATGAAGAGCATGTTAAATGGGCGAAAAACAGTGCGGATAAAGCTGTTACACTTGTAAAAGATACAGCAGGTATTTTACCTCTTAGTCCGCGAAAAACAAAGAAAGTCCTGTTAGAGATAATGGGAGATCTCCCATCAAATGAGCGAGTTCTGGAAAGTTTCAGAACAAAACTGTCCGATGAGGGATTTGAAGTTACAGTATATGAACATGAGAATTTTGAGACTGCCAGATTTGATGTTGAAACATTTAAAAAGAGCTATGATCTTGTAATCTATATCGGAAATGTGGAGAATGCATCGAATAAAGTTACTAATCGTCTTTTCATGGTATACATTCTGGGGTAATGGTAATAATGTGCCGTGGTTTGTGGCTGAAAGACCGGTAGTGTTTATAAGTCTTGCAAATCCGTATCATCTTGTGGATGTTCCGATGATTAAGACATACATCAACGGATATTCAAATAGCGAGTATGTTATTGAGAGCGTTATGGATAAATTAATGGGGAGAAGCTCATTTACAGGTAAAAGTCCGGTGAATCCATTCTGCGGAAAAAGAATATTTGAAATGGTAATTATGATAGAGAGAAGAAACTGTTATGGAAAAAAAAATACTGAATTATTGAGTAAAGCATTGAGATTATTACCAGAAGTTAAAAATACAGTAGTTCATCCGAATGAGGGACAGGAATATTCAAAACCACTGGGAAAAGGTGACTCAGTTCGAATTGATTTCGGAAGACATCTTGTTGGTCATCTTAAATTAAAGCTGGGATATACTGATTCGCATCCGGATGCACCTGTATGGCTTAAATTCTCGTTTGCATAGAGAATTTAAAGGAATTTGATGAGGATGTTGAAAATTATAACGGATGGATATGTTCGGCATGGGTACAGCAGGAACAGGTTCATGTGGATGTTGTTCCGGAGATTATGAACTTCCTAGAAGATATTCATTCAGATATGTAAAAATTGACGTACTTGACATAAGCTCAAAGTTTAATCTTGTTATAGAGGAGGCATGTGCAACAGCACTTTCATCGGCAGATGAAAGCAGATTATTGCCTTATAGTAATTCTGATAAGGAATTGGTGAAAATTGATCGTATCGCATGTAATACATTACATGACTGTATGCAAAAAGGTTTTCGAGGACGGACCAAAGCGCGACAGAAGGCTTTGGATGGGAGATCTCAGGTTACAGGCACTTGCAAATTATGAGACATATCAGATGAATGATATGGTAAAGGGCTGTCTGTATCTGTTTGCGGCGCTGCCTATGGAAAATGGTCAGGTTGGCGCATGTGTGTTTTTAGAACCTGAGCCGGAGGTGGATGATACCGTAATGTTTGATTATTCGCTCCTTTTTATTACAGCATTGTGGGATTATTATAAACATACTAATGACAGAGAGGCCCTTGAAGATTTATGGGATACTGTAAAAACACAGATTTCTCTGGGTATAAAACAGGTGGGAGAAGATAATGTTGTAAAAGATAGTGATATAATTGGCTGGTGTTTTCTTGACTGGTCGCTTGAACTTAATAAGCAGGCAGGCGCACAAGGCGTTTTACTGTATGCAATGCAAAGTGCGATTGCCATCGCAAAAAGAAGTAGGTAAAAATCGTGAAGCGGAGTGTTTGTTTGAGACATATGAATTATACAGAAAAAAAGCTGCCAGACTTAAATTTTATGATGAAAATAAAGGGCTTTTTACAAGTGGCGCAGATAAACAGGTGTCATATGCAAGTCGTCTGGATGGTTTTAGGTAATGTTATAGAACCGGAAATGGGACTTGAAGTATTACATAATGTTGCTGCTGAGAAAGATGCGGTAGAGATGGTTACACCATATATTTATCATTACTATATAGAGGCGCTGCTTAAATGTGGAGCAAAAAAAGATGAGGCTCTTGCGGTAATGAAAAAATTACTGGGGAGGAATGGCAGAACTTGGTGCAGACACATTCTGGGAATTATATAATCCAAAGAACCCTGATGAGTCTCCTTATGGAGGAACAATCGTCAACAGTTATTGCCATGCATGGAGCTGTGCACCGGCATATTTTTCTTCGCAGATATTATAGTGAAAAAAGTAAAAGATAATGAGGTGCCTGCATGAAAAAAAATTGGAAATAAAGTGTTATTGATGATAGCAGTATTTGTTGTGATATTTGGAATCAATACAGCAGTTTCTGTCCGGACGCAAAAAGTGTAAAGCTGGCAGGAGCCAGAATAACAGAGCAATACATACCGATTCAGACAGAAATTTTTAATATTCAGAAGAGTATGGAACGCGGTCAAAAAATATCTTAATATCATAAGTCTTTATGATGACGACGATTTAAGACAACAGCTGGAGACTTCTCTGGCTGATGAAATAACAACTATTGCAGAAAGTGAGAAATCAATATCTGCATATCTTGAGAAAATGGATCAAACTGATCTGGCTGATAAAATCAAAAAACTATGAGGAGTTTCTGGATAGTGTTATAGAGCAGTTTAATGTTATTCAGGGATATGTGGATAGTGGTGATTTTGCACAGGCCAATATGGCACTTAGTGTTGATTTTCAAAATCTGGTAAAAGAGGAAGGCGAACCGGCAGAGACAGCTTTGACAAAATCACTTGAGCAGGGAATTTCGGATTTGTCAGAGCAATATAACAAATCGGTTCAAACAAATCTTTTAATGACCAAAATTTTATTTTCATTTTTCATTGTAGTAGCGACAGTAGTTATTTTTATTATGAGAAAAAAACTGTAAGCAGACCGGCACACGAAGCAAGCAGTCAGCTTAGTGAGATAATAGAAAATATAAACAATAATGAGGGGAGGAGATCTGACAGAGCGTATAGATATTAGAACAAATGATGAGATTGGTCAGTTGTCAAAAGGAATAAATGATTTTATGGGGCAATTACAATCAGTTATATGTAAGATATCAAAACAATCTGAAATGATGCAGAAAACATTAGGACTGATGAACACAGAAGTTAACAGCTCAAACGATAATGTAAATTATATTGCTTCAATGATGGAACAGATTACAGCAAGCATGGAGGAGATTACAGCATCGGTAGAAGGCTTAAGCTCAAATACTCAGGATGTACTCGCTTCTGTAGAAAGTGTCGGAGAGCAGACAAAGGAAGGCGTTGCTATAGCTGCTGACATTAAGGCGCTGGCAATTGGTGTAAAAGAAGCAACTGAGAATAAAAAACAGAGATTTCGGATATCATAGCTGAAAAACAAAATGTACTGTCTTCTTCGATAGAGGAGAGCAGGCAGATTGGAAATATTGATAATCTGACAAATGATATATTAGATATTGCAAGCCAGACAAATTTGTTAGCGCTGAATGCTTCAATAGAGGCAGCGCGTGCAGGTGAAGTTGGAAAGGGATTTGCTGTTGTTGCAGAGGAAATACGTCAGTTGGCGGAGAACAGTAAAAATACAGCAAGTGATATTCAAAATATCAGCGTCGGAGTAGTGAGAGCCGTTAACCAGCTTATGTACAATGCACAGGATCTTATGAATTTTGTGCGTGACAGGATCATGGATGATTACGCAGGTTTTGAGGGGGCAACAGATATGTATTATGAAAAAGCAGAGCATATGGATGCGGTAATGGCTGTTTTTGATAAAAATGTTGTGAATCTTCAAACTGTAATGAGCAGAATTAATGATGGAATTGGCAATATATCAGCGGTGGTAGAGGAAAACGCACAGGGCGTAAGCCGTGCAACCGAGAATGTATCAGAGCTTGCAGCTTCAATTGCAAATATCAAAGAACATGCTGTTGAAAATGTAGAGTCTTCAAAGCAGTTAATGAATGAGATAAATCATTTTCAAAAAAAAAATATAGAAATTGTATCGAGATGATATGACTATGAGGAAAAAGAATTGCATTTCTTGCAGGTGCAATCAGTTTTGATAATCAAAACAGGGTATTGGGAGGAGTTTTAAAACGTGCATCAGAACTTGACATGGATGTATATGTGTTTACATGTTTTGTAAATTATGATGAGTCAGAGGAGAATAAAGTAGGCGCATTTAGAATCATGGATTTACCGGAGTTTGATTTGTTTGATGGAGTAATTTGCATGAAAAACTCTATACAATATGAGCCAGCGGTAAATTCTCTGATAGCACGAATAAAGAAAAAAGTAAGGTTCCAGCTGTAAGCGTGGATGAAAAAGTTGATGGAATGTATAATGTCGGAATTAGCGACTACAGCAGTCAAAAAAGATATTGTGGAACATTTGATTGAGACACATGATCTTAAAAAAGATAAATTATGTCTGTGGTATTTTGCAGGGCAAAGAAGGCCGCCAGGAACGATATAATGCATATAGGGATGCAATGGAAGAACATGGCATCCCTGTTTGTGATAATCAGATTTATCACGGCAATTATAACAGGGAGAGTGGCAGGAAAAGCTGTGGAGCAGTTTATGAAATATAATATGCCACAGGCAATCGTCTGTGCTAATGATGCAATGGCAATTGGAGCGATGGAACGTTTGCAGCAGAATGGTTACAGGATACCTGAAGATGTTATAGTAACAGGATTTGATAATGATGAATTATCAGAGTTTTTTGTGCCATCACTTACAACGGTTGACAGAAGACAGGAGCTTCTTGGTAAAAATGCAGTAAATCTTTTGTTTGAACGATCAGATGATGTGAATGTACAAATTGATACAAAAACTATTTACAGAGAAAGCTGTGGCTGTAATATGCAGCCAGCGATGGAAATCAAGGATCTGAGAATGGAATATCAGAACAAATGTCTTATATATGAGGAAGCGTTGGATTCATTAAAATGTATGGGAACTTGATCTTACGGGGCTTGAAAATATTGATGAACTATGTGAGAAAATGAAAAAATATGTTGTTGGATCCGATGTGCAGAGCTTTTATATGTGTCTGTGCGATAAAAATGAATTGTTCGCGGATAAGTCGGTTTGTGATCATTTTACAGAGAAAGTAAGTATACCACTTGCGTATCAGAACGGAAAATTTTGTTCTTACGATGATTTTTTATCAAAAGAGATACTTCCGCTTGAAATAAGGGAAAAATCAAAACGAACATTTTATACTGTTACACCAATATATTATCAGCATATATGTTATGGATATTGTGTTTCTGACGGAAGCCTGTTTGCACTAAAAAGTGAGCTGTCTTATCTATGGACGGTAAATATAGGTATGGCTTTGGAGAATATCAGAAAATGGCAGTGGATAAACCGGATGAATGAAAAAAAAATAAACAGAATGTGGAAATATGATATGCTGACTCAGGTGCTTAACAGAAGCGGTTTCTTTTTATTGTGCAGAAACAATATTACAAAAAATAAAAAGAAGAAAAAAGCAACGCATTTATAATTTTTCTGGACATAGATGGCCTTAAATCTGTAAATGATAATCTGGGACATGAAATAGGGGATGCTTTTATCGCAAAAATCGCAGGAATATTAAAAGAAGTTGTTCCAAAAAAGACTGCCTTATTATGAGATACGGAGGAGACGAGTTTGTAGTTTTCGGAAGTTGTAAGCAGGCAGGACGGATGCAAAGAATTGCAGAGGATATAAAGGCTGCGATAAAAACAGCCGACCAGAAAGGAAAAACCGCAGCTATCATCTGGCTGCAAGTTTAGGGTGTTCGTTGCATAAATCATACGAAATGGACAATTTAAACAGTCTGATTGAGCTGGCAGATAAGAAAATGTATGAGGAAAAGAAAAAAAAAAAAGAAGATAACATTGCAGTAGAAAATAAGGACAGTTTTTTAGTCTAATGAGAGGCTAAAAAAGCTGTCTTTATTTTTGTTATATCTTGCCTTATCAAATACGAAAGGGGACAGGGATGGATAACAGATATTACCCGGCAGTGGACATAGGGGCATCCAGTGGCAGACACATATTGTCTCATATGGAGAATGGGAAGATAATACTTGAAGAAGTATACAGGTTCCATAATGGAATGACAGAAAAAAAAGATGGTCACAAGATATGGGATGTTGACAGGCTTTTCGAGGAAATACTAACCGGAATGAAAAAAAGTGCAGTGAAATCGGGAAAATGCCTTATAGTATTGGAATAGATACATGGGCTGTCGATTTTGTGTTACTGGACAATGATGACAGAAAGATTATGGATGCGGTTGCTTACAGAGATGACAGGACAGCAGGGATTGATAAAAAGGTGTATGAAGTAATTTCAGAGGATGAGCTTTACGCCAGAACAGGAATACAAAAGCAGAACTTTAACACCATATACCAGCTTATGGCAGTAAAAAAAGTCAGGAACCAGACGCATTCGAAAAAGCCAAATAAAAAGCATGCTTATGATTCCGGATTATCTTAATTTCCTTTTGACAGGAGAAAAGGTACAGGAATACACAAATGCGACCACAACACAGCTTGTGAATCCGGTAACAAAGGATTGGGATTATGAGCTTATAGACAGGCTTGGATATCCAAAAGATATTTTCGGGGAGATTAAAAACCCGGGAAGCGAAGTCGGAAAATTAAGATCAGAAGTAAGCCGGAAAGTTGGATTCGACTGTAAAGTTATTCTCCCGGCAACACACGATACAGCATCTGCGGTAATGGCAGTCCCAACGCAGAAAGATGATACGCTCTACATCAGTTCGGGTACATGGTCACTTATGGGAACAGAGCTTGTTTCGGCAGATTGCAGCAGTCTGAGTATGGAACACAATCTGACAAACGAGGGCGGTTATGATTACCGCTTCAGATATCTTAAGAATATAATGGGACTTTGGATGATTCAGTCTGTAAGAAAAGAGATTGTTCCTGATATGAGCTTTGGACAGATTTGTGAGCTTGCATCAAAAGAGCCGATAAAGTCTATTGTGGATGTAAATGATAACAGATTTCTGGCACCTTTAAATATGACAGAAGAGGTAAAGCGTGCCTGTGCCGAAAGCGGGCAGCAGGTGCCGGACAGCATAGCACAAATAGCTGCAGTTATTTATAACAGTCTGGCAGAATGTTATGCATCAACAGTAAAGGAAATAGAGGGACTTACCCATAAGAATTATGAATATATTCATATAGTCGGTGGCGGTGCAAATGCCGGATATCTTAATGAACTTACCGCAAATGAAACAAGAAAGACTGTCTATGCAGGACCGACAGAGGCTACGGCAATTGGAAATATTGCATCACAGATGATAGCAGATGGTAAGCTGAAGGATTTAAAAGATGCAAGACGATGCATTTTCGATTCTTTTGAAATAAAAGAATATAACCCAGATTTATAAACGATAAATACAGAATTGATATCACCCGGAAGGGAGAAACAAATGTTAGTAGAGACATAAGCAAAGGTTGGAGTATTTGCGATAGCGCTTGGGGCGTACCTGCCACAGTTTCCAACACTCGTTCCGGAATTTGAGGCACAGTATGAGGCATTTAAAAAGACGATTCCGGATACCGTTGAGCTGGTAGATGGAGGAATTGTTACCACAAAAAGAGCTTTCCATGAAGGCAGGAGATAAATTCCGGTCAGCAGATGTAGACCTGGTAATTTTACAGCTTCTTACATATGCGACAAGCTACAATATGCTTCCGGCGGTCAGAGACTTAAATGTACCGGTTGTTCTTGTGAATGTTCAAAAACGTAAGACACCGGATTATGCCAATACAGATACACCAACATGGCTTGGCGAGCTGTATGCATGTGGAGCAGTCGGAGAGATGGTTGCAGATCTTGAAAGAGCAGGAAAGAGACATGCAGTAATCACCGGTGTTGTGGAAGGTGGAGATGACTATGTGGCAGCGGAGATAGAACAGTGGTGTAAGGCAGTTCACAGGTCAGAAGAAGATTCCGTTATACCAATATCGCACAGATCGGAAGACCGTATCCGGGAATGATGGATCTGTATATTGATGAAACCAATCTGTATAACCGCATGGGACTTTATACAAAACAGTTTGACTGGGAAAAAAATGTGGGCAATCGCAGATCATATCACAGACGAGAATGCAATCCGGACAAAGGCGGAAGATATTCTTGAGACATTTGATATAGCACCGGACAAAGACGGAAAAGCAGCTACCGTTGAGACGGTATGGGAAATGGCAAAATACGTTGTGGCATTTGAAGAATGGGTAAAAAGAGGAAGATCTTGGAATGGTGGCATCCCATTATGATGGTTATGCCCAGGGAATAGCAGGAAAAGCTTGACAGTATGCTGATACCGGCATTTTCCATGCTTATAAAGCAGGGAACAGCCTGTGCAGTTGAAGGAGATATCAAGGTTGCTATGGCTATGAGTATTTTAAAAACAATTGCCGGTACCGGTCAGCTTTCAGAGATGTACTCCATCGACTTTAATGAGGATATCTGTATCATAGGACACTCCGGTTCAGGTGATGCGGCAATTTCACAGGCAAAAAAGCCAACCATGAAGATCGTCGATGTATTTCACGGAAAAACAGGAGGTGGATATCTGACACAGTTCTATCCACCGGCCGCAGATGTAACCTATCTTGGAATCACTCAGGACATGAACGGGAAATTTAAATTTGTTGCAGCAGAAGGTGTAAACGAGGAAGGCCCTATATTCACATTTGGAGATACCAATATGAGAACCCACTTCTCAATCGGAGCAAGAGAATTCTGCAACCGGTGGAGTGAGGCAGGACCGACACATCACATGGCAGCGGCAGCGGGACGACACATTGATACCATACTTAAGGTAGCAAAGATACTGGACGTGCCGGTTGATATTATATGCAGATAAAATATAGTCATATCTATAAAAATCACATTATAGTATGGCTTTACGGCAGCTAATCAAATACACAAAAATAGTAGTTTAAATATAGTAGAAAAGTGAGGAAAATATCATGAGATTTTTAGATGCAGAATTTGTAAAAGGATTTATACGTATGGCAAATGACGGATGGGAGCAGGGATGGCATGAAAGAAATGGCGGTAATCTCTCCTATCGTGTGAAGCCTGAGGAAGTAGAGTCTGTAAAAGAGGACTTTGATCCAAAAGAGTGGCAGCCAATCGGAACAACCGTACCGGATCTTGCCGGAGAATATTTCCTTGTGACAGGAAGTGGAAAATATTTCCGAAATGTAATAATCAAGCCGGAGGATTCAATCTGTATGATAGAGCTTGATGAAAAAAGGTGAGAATTACCGTATTGTATGGGGACTTGTGAATGGTGGAAGACCGACAAGCGAGCTGCCTAGCCACCTTATGAATCTTGAAGTCAAGAAACTGCAGAACCCGGATTACAGAGTAGTGTATCATGCACATACAACCAACATTATTGCTCTCACATTTGTTCTTCTTCCGCTTGAAGATAAGGTCTTTACAAAGAGAACTGTGGGAAATGGCAACCGAGTGTCCTGTAGTATTTCCGGCTGGAATTGGTGTAGTTCCGTGGATGGTACCGGGCGGAAGAGAAATTGCAGTGGCAACAAGTGAACTTATGAAGAAATATGATCTGGCCATCTGGGCGCATCATGGAATGTTTGCTGCCGGAGAAGATTTTGATCTGACATTCGGCCTTATGCATACAGCAGAGAAGTCAGCAGAGATTCTTGTCAAGATGTTATCCATGAGACCGGATAAGCTGCAGACAATCACACCGGATAACTTCAGACATCTGGCGAAGGATTTTAATGTTACATTGCCGGAAGAGTTTTTTATATGAAAAATAATACAATCGTATCATAGAAAAACAAAAGAATTGCAAAAAAGGGTACGACTTCTCCTATATGATTAAATATGGTATCATATAAGAGAAGTTTTTTTCATTAGCGGTTAATCTTTCTATGGTCGATTCAATTA
>VOFJ01001360.1_pt1 | contig 26729 bp, 41 predicted proteins | sample 5384081 | NCBI WGS metagenome assembly VOFJ01 (sample SAMN12384729, study PRJNA508395) | human gut metagenome | isolation source: healthy gut I | host: Homo sapiens | reverse complement strand
CTAAAGACGGTATCGGAAAACGAGAGTGAAACCTTACTCTGGAATTCGGGGAGCAAGAAAATGCCACGACTCCAAGACTCATACGTCAGCAATGGCTTGGGCCGGCCAGAATGTATCTTCCGGAAAAAGAAGAGGTACCCAATCCGTCCTGGTTCGTCACCATGACAAATTCAAAATCAAGCTGTTTACGTATGAAGTATAAATTGCGGAATACTTTAGGATAGAACTCCAGTTTCTCCAGGCTATCCAGCTGGTAATCAACAGGAGGTTCTATCACCAATGTTCCGTCTCTATCGATAAAGAGAGCTCTTTTCATGCTTACATACTTTTTAAAGCCTTCAATAAGGCATCGTTTTCTTCCGGTGTGCCAACAGTGATACGCAAACAGCCGTTACACAATGTCACATTATTCCGGTTACGTACAATAACGCCTTTCTTCACCAGTTTATTATATACGGAGTCAGCTTTGCCTACATTTACCAGGATAAAGTTTGCATCGGTCGAATACATTTTATGGACAATCGGCAGTTCCGGCAAAAGCAGCCTGCAACCGGATACGTTCGGACATGATACGGCGCAACTGTTCCAACATCTGGCCTTCATTATTCAACAAGTCCAACGCCTGTTTCTGTGTAAGCACATTGACGTTGTAAGGATACTTTATCTTGTTCAGTATCGCAATAATTTCCGGAGAAGCAAAAGCCATGCCCAACCGGAGGCCTGCGGCTCCCCATGCTTTGGATAATGTTTGCAGAACTATCAGATTCGGGAATTTCTTCAGTTCGGGAAGGAAAGAAGGTTCTGCCGAGAAGTCGATATAGGCTTCGTCCAATACGACTATTCCTTCAAAGTTCTTCAGTATCTTATATATTTCATCCCGGTTCAGGCTGTTTCCCGTCGGGTTGTTCGGCGAGCAAAGAAAGATTACTTTTACCCATTCGTCCACTTCCTCCAGTAATGCTTCTGCATCCAGTTCGAAATCAGGAGTTAAAGTCACTTTCCTGAAATCCACGTTGTTAACGTTGGAAGCTACTTCATACATACCGTAAGAAGGGGCGATACTGACAATCGTATCAATTCCCGGGTCGCAGAATGCACGGATAACAAGGTCTATCGGCTCATCGCTGCCATTGCCCAGAAAGATGGAATTACGGTCTACATCTTTCAGTTCGGCAATCGGTTCTTTCAACTCCCACTGTAAGGGGACGGGATAACGGTTATAAGACCCGTTATAAGGATTCTCATTTGCATCCAGGAAAACAGATGCACTTCCGTGAAACTCGTCTCTTGCAGAGGAATAGGGTTTCAACGCCCAAATATTAGGTCTTACCAGGTCTTTTTAAATCCATCATATTGTTTTCAATCTTATTGTTACTGCATTGCGGTGTGCATCCAGTTGCTCGTTACCGGCCATCGTCTGGATTGTACCGCCTAAATTCTTAATACCTTCGGCAGTGATTTCCTGGAAGGTTATCTTTTTTGATAAAGCTGTCCAGGTTTACACCGCTGTAAGCCTTGGCATAGCCATTGGTCGGAAGCGTATGATTCGTGCCCGAAGCATAATCGCCGGCTTTTCAGGAGTGTAGGGTCCCATAAAGACACTTCCCGCATTCTCTATCTGTTCAGCGATATGAGCGTAATTCTCCGTTTGTATAATCAGATGTTCCGGGGCATACATATTCGTGAAAGCGATTACTTCGGGTTCGTCTTTCAGGACGATTATACGACTATGTTCCAATGCTTTTGCAGTAATATCCTTACGGGACAGTTCAGATAATTGCTGTTGGATGGCATCGACTACAGGAGATACGAGACTTTCTGCCGATGTAACCAGCATAGCCCTGGCTATCTGCTCCATGCTCTGCCTGTGAAAGGAAATCGGCGGCAATAAAGTCCGGATTTGCTGTTCCGTCGGCAATGACTTCCACTTCGGAAGGACCTGCGGGCATGTCGATGGCAACGTCTTTCAGGCTGACAAGCTGTTTGGCTGCTGTCACGTGCTGATTTCCGGGGCCGAATATCTTATAGACTTTGGGGACAGATTCCGTGCCGTATGCCATGGCTGCGATGGCCTGTATTCCTCCGGCTTTGAATATCTTGCTGACACCTGCCGTTTCTGCGGCAAACAGGATAGCCGGATGCACTTTCCCTTCCCGGTTCGGTGGCGTACATAGTACAATCTCCTTACATCCGGCGATATGTGCGGGCACTGCCAACATCAATACCGTTGAGAACAAAGGGGCCGTGTTCCTCCCGGGATATACAGGCCGACCTTTTCTATGGCAACTGCTTTCTGCCAGCAGGTAACTCCGGAGGTCGTCTCCACCTTTTGTCCGGTAAAACGCTGGGAAGCATGAAACTTCTCAATATTTGCCTTTGCTGTGCGAATAGCCTGTTTTAAATCTTCGGAAACAAGTTCGCGAGCTTCTTTTATTTCTTCTTCCGACACCTGAAGACCGGATAGCGTGACCTTGTCAAACTTCTCTTCGTAACGCTTAACAGCGGCATCCCCTTTTCGCTACGCACTTCATTCAATACAGCCCGGACCGTATCGAACAAAGTCGTAACATCCAAAGCCGGACGCTTCACCAAAGAAGGCCAGTCTGCTTTTGAGGGATATTTAATTACTTCCATATTGTTGTTGTTTAGTTTTAAATCTTATCATATTTGAGCTATTCTGTCGTCAACCTCACTTGGCTATTACAGGTTCATTTGCCGTCTGCTTTAGCTGACGGACTAATAAAGGATTTATCTCTTTTTGGACTTTAGTCCCATTTCTTAAAAAGCTCTCTATCTGAGAAAAAATGTGGCTAAAGCCAAAAAAGAATCAACACGTAAACCGTCAGCTAAAGCAGACGGCAAATGAACCTATAACAGATGAGCCATTTTGACAGTTGGATAGTTCAACTATTTTTCGAACCTGTTTTGACGAGACATCGATAGCCATGTGAAATACAAATTATCAGGAACGAACGAAAAAGACCTTATTTGTTAATTGCCAGTCAATTACAGTTTCCTCGTAATTCTGTACTCAGGAAACTGTAGTTTCCTGCCGAGGGAACGCGAATTTCCTGCTGAGGGAACTGTAGTTTCCTCAATAGGAAACTGACTCGACATTAAAGTATCATTTTCTCAATCGGGATAACGAGGATACCTTCGGCCCCGAGTGATTTCAGTTTACCTATAATTTCCCAGAAATGTTTCTCGGCTATGACAGACTGGACGGATACCCAATCACCGTTAGCCAAAAGGCGTCACCGTCGGACTCTTCATACCGGGAATACTTCTATAATTTCATCCAACTTGTCTTTCGGCGCGTTCAGCAATACATATTTCTTGCCTTCAGCAACCTGGATAGCTTCAAAACGGAATAACAGTTCGTCGAGTATCGCCAGCTTTTTTCCGACAGATTGTTGTTCGCAATCAGAAGCGCTTCGCTTTGCATAACCACTTCCACCTCTTTCAGGCGATTGCTGACCAGCGTACTACCGGAACTGACAATATCGAAAATTGCATCTGCCAGACCAATACCCGGAGCTATTTCAACAGAACCGCTGATGACATGCATATCGGCTTTTACACCTTTTTTTCTTTCAGATAAGTATTCAGGATGCCGGGATAAAGATGTAGCGATTGTTTTGCCTTCAAACCATTCCACGCCCTTGTAGTCTTCATCTTTAGAATAGCCAGTGACAAACGGCACTTACTGAATCCCAGTCGTTTAACCAAACGTGCTTCTCCCCTTTTTCAACGTATTCATTCTCTCCGACAATACCAATATCCGCCACACCGTTAGCTACAGACTGAGGAATATCATCATCACGAAGGAATAATACCTCTACCGAAAACCTTTTGCCGATAATAACAGGATGCGTTTGCCCCTGTTTAGTTTAATACCCGCTTCTTCCAATAATAGCATTGTTTCATCGTATAAACGACCTTTTGATTGTACTGCAATTCGTAACATGTTTATTTTGTTTTAATAATTATATGCTTTCCGAAAACAAAATAAAGGCTTACCGTATAACGGCAAGCCTTATCTAATTATATTATGCGTATCTACACACCAATCAGCCCACCGAACTACTGCCCGTTGTAATGATGATGATGGTGATGTGATACTTTTCTTCTCATTTGTTATTTTATTGATGCCACAAAGTTACAATAATAATTGAAAAAGCAAATAAAACTATCAAAAGATTAGCAGGCACGCACACTTTTTTTCTACACGACTGTTTTATGCTTAGTGTTCAATTATATATAAATGATTCGCCTGTTGCCGTATTTTGTTTGCCAGCATCTGCGGATAATCCGGGTGAGAGGCAAAAAAGCATCAACTTCTGCCCTTGCCTCCGGCGACATATGGCCTGACAGCAAGGCACGAACCCAGGCTGTCGGGAAAAATATATCTCCTGTCCGCTGCACTTCCTGCATCGCTTCCAGTGCCGGACGGATATAGGCTACCGCTTCTTTTTCTGCCGTGACGGATGATTCAGATTCGCCAAAGCAGCAGATGCCCAGGGTTCTACCCGGCGGTTTTCAGCCACCAGCAAAGAGGCAAAAAACACTGTCGCGCACTTCTTTATGCGGTGAGACGGAAGGAGAAATAAAGGCATACTCCCCGTTTCCGGTCAGGATTAGTTATACGAGATTGCTGGCTGTTTATAATCTCATCCGCCTGCTCCGGCAAATGAAGGGCCAGCGTATAAGATAAGCTGATATAATCGTTTTCACTTAACGAACAGCCTGGCGGGAGCTTGCTGCTGCTTCTTCCACAAGTCATATAATGCGGCGATTGCTTCCGGCGATTCTGCGATGGAACGATACGAGCGGAACGCCTGCAAACAATGTTGAGGAACGGAAGAGGTCGCCACAATCTGTCCTAATGTTTTTTCCAGAGGGGCAGCATCCACCGGAAATAAACGCTGACAATTACCGATATACCCTAAAGCGGCCGAGAATAACAACGAATTATCTTCTTCCGGCAGATAGTTCAACATAGCCTCCATATATGATTCGGGCGAAATCGTCCGGTTCAACAGATTTTCATACAATGTGATTAACAGAGAACCTCTCAGCAATTCATTTTCACAAACCGGAAGATAGGCGGCACAAGCCTTGGCATCCGCTTCGTTCAACCGGAAAAAGCCATACCCTTTTTCCATCCGTATTCGGAATAATGAAACTCCCTCTTCCGGGACCGTTTTCAATTTCTCCCGGATGGAATTTGAATTTCTCCCGAAAGAAACTGAAACTTCTTCCGGTTCCCCTGTTTTGGGAACAATCAGATAAGTGAGGTCCTGCGGCCAGTTCAACCCTCTGCCGAAAGGGTCTTTCTGCGAAACGACCAAGCTATCGCCAACAATGGAAGCGGCAATCTCAGGCATGCCTTTTTTTCATTTACCCAGATATGGCTCCAGCCGGACAAATCGTCATCCGTATATTTATCCAGAATACTAATCAGCCCCTCCCAAGTAGCATTTCCGTAGGCATAAGTTTTCAGATACTCCTGAATGCCTTTCCGGAAAGATTCCTTACCCATCTTTTTAATCAGCATTTCCAGGACGACGGGAGATTTATCATAGATGATGTTTACCATAGACCAGGCCGGCATTACGAAGATTATCCAGTTCCTGTTTGATTGGATTTGCTCCGGCAGTACGGTCTTCCGCATAAGCGGGAGGAATATAATCCTGCATGAAATTCAAAGCATGGTTTACAATCCGGATATAGCGGTTCGACAATCTGCAGGAAGCAAAATAATTGGCAAACACCTCCTTCGTCCAGACATCGTCAAACCATTGCATGGTCACATAGTCGGCAAACCACATATGAGCTGTTTCGTGTGCAATCAGGGCACTGCGGCTCAACTGCTCGTTCAATGTCGGGTTCTCATTCAGGAACATACGACGGTCGGTATAGAACGTTGCCCCAGTGTGCTCCATTCCCCCGAACTGGAAACCAGGAAGGATTATCAAATCATACTTGGCAAAAGGATACGGAATGGCGGTATAATCTTCCAGCCATGTTAAAGCGTCAAAGACTTCCGATGCGATTTCGGGGACATTGGGCGACTTTCTTCGGGTCTGTTTCCTGTGGTACAAGGAGATTTCCCTTCCATCCCGGGTGTATGTTTCGCGGATAAATTTTCCGGCTGTAAAGGCGAACAAATAAGTACTCAGCGGTTCTGTTTCCCTGAATGAAATCAACTTGCGTCCGGGAACGGATAGGGTATCCGTTTTCTCTATGGCACCGTTCGTTACGGCTTGCCATGCTTCGGGAACTTCCAGCGTCAGTGTAAATAACGACTTCATATCCGGCTGGTCGAAACAGGGAAATGCAGTCCGCGCCCGGTCAGGAACCAGCAAAGTATAAAGGAACTCGTCCCTCCTGTTCAAAGACTGGTCGACAGGGTAAATTCTATGGATACTTTTTCTCTCCGACAACGCTCCGTTCTGCCGGGGATGATGATATGTTCATTTTTTACCTCATAAGGCACTTCCCCACCATTCAGCAAGACAGAAGCGACCTGTGAAGCATCTCCCCTGAAATCAATAATAAGCGGCAGTTTTCTTTCGCGACAGTTGTATAACTCCAGCCTTACCCCTGACCGGCTCCTGCCTGGATTCAGGAATGGAGAAAAACAGGTTATATCTGACCTGCGAAATGTTCTTTTTTCTGAAACGGGCCAATTCATGGCTGACTCCAACTTCCTGCAAGTTAACATCTTGCTGTTGCGTCGAACAGGCTGTCAAGCAGACTTACCGCCGCAATGCCAGCCACGATAAATCATATGATTTGAATGTGCCATCTTTTTACTCTCTCAAATATTCAGCTATCCCATAAAATTTCGTTCCAACAAATACATCTGGCTAGCCATAAAAGTAAAAAAACTCTCCCCCAATCTCTCCGGCGGTGAAAATCCAATCCTTCTTTTTGCGGTACATAATACGGGCCACTTCTTTCCCCATTCCCTCACAAAAAAACAAATATCCCAGGTCAGACCTCCGGGAAAGTCCTGTTCCAGCATTTCCTTATACCAGGTCAGGCGTTCGTACATTTCAAGCCGAAGCTCTTCACTCCGGTGATTCACTTCAAGAATCACATAAGCACCGTTGCGGCTGATATCGAACTTCAATTCTACTCCTTTCACTTTGGTATCATACAAAGTCCACATCTTTTTACGTCCCCGCAAATAAGGCTGCACTTCACAAAAAGCGGCGAAGCTTTCCCAAAACTCCAATTTCAGGTTCTTTAATTCGTCTTTACTATACATTATTTATATATATCTTTCTTTTCTCAATCTTATCACATTGCCATAGGTTTCCAGTTGCTTCATATCGATACGCCGGGGAATTGCCTACAATGACATAAACAACCGGTTTCAAGCGGACATTATGCCGGTAAAAACGGATAATATCTTTCATATCCATATCCGAGATACCCGACAATAAAGCTTCGCTCGGGTCGCAGTCAAAGCCATTCCTTCGAAAACCGGCAACCTTTTCCGGTACTTCCCGGAAGGAAGGAAAATCATTATTGACCTGGTTAACGATAGATTGCTTTACGGTAGAAATCCTTTCCTCTTTCTCCGGCATTTCGTGAATCAGGGGAATTCATTATCCCCAAAGCATCCAGCGTCTTGTCGCTTTGTGTGGGAAAGCATGGTGACAAACTCACCGGCTTTTCCTTCCAATTTATGAGGCGGCAATATATACCGGCCGCTCACCCGGTAAGCCAGCGAACGAAATTCCCTTATTTCCTGAAACATCAGCGATGACATATCGCCTCCGAAATAAACAGAGAATAACCGGGCGGCATGGCGCGACCATGCATCGTCTGTCACCTCTCCTTTTTGCATAGCCGTAAACAATACTCTGCGAGGCTGTCGGCATATCCATAAAGAAACGGTCGGCTTGTCATATTTCTTTGCATCCCGATGATAGGGAGCATTAACCGATACGGTTATCTCTTTCAACGGAAGGGCTGCTTCTATCTCTTCCCCTCCTGGGCGACAGGTAATGTTCCACAATAAAAACAAATCGCATTCCGTTTGACGAACCTGGACAAAAAGCATCCAAAAGTTCCTTACCTTTCAGTTTCTTGACTTCAGAGAGGGATAACTTAGTAAGAAACCGGGATTGTTCGCCATATTTCACTTTCTCGAGCAACGCATTTGCGATGTTATCGCTCGATTCGAAGAAAAAGCCTTCTCGGTGACTTTCGCATCATTTATTACCTGACGGATTTGTTTATCATCTGCTTTCACGTGCCTGATAAAATCGCCGGCCAGCTGAACCGTTTCCTTAAAATGTTTGTCGAAACCGGTAATCCGCATGAAAAACTGCTTGTCAGTGGCATCGAAAGAAATCGTACTGCCCAGGACCTGCAACCGCGTACGGAATTCATGGAACGACAGAGAGTCCGTTCCCAAAAACTGGAGGTAATTAGCCAGATGCATCAGTTTGGGTTGCTCCAACGTTCCAACCTGATAAACCAGGTTAAGGGGTAAATATATCCGTAACAGGATTTGCCGTTGCATATAAAGTGGCTAACGGAGTCAGACTCACCGTTTCACATCTTTTCTGAAAATCAATGAAACGCGGCTTCACCTCTTGTACCGGCAGTTGTTCCAACTGTTTAGCATATTCGGAAGAGGCTTCCGAGTTTTTTTGTACAATCGGACTGAAATCCGGTTTCGTCAAATTATCCTTCGGATATTTGCCTGTCGTCTTTGTAACGAGCATAAATAGTTTTCACTGAAATATTTACGGGCCACACGGACTACGTCTTCCTTTGTCAAAAGCATCAATACCGGAAACTTCCTGCAAATAATCCTCCCAGCTTTTACCTTGCGAATACAAAGACATCATAATCCGGGGACGCGAATCTATATTCTCCAGATTAGAGGCATATTGGCGGCGTTGCTCCTGCTTCAGGCTATTGAATATCTCGTCACTGAAATCTCCTTCTTTAACTCGGTTGATTTCTTTCCAAACCAGTTTTTCGGCCCCGCCATAAGTCTGGAACATCAGCTTGGGGATAACAGCAACGGCCAGTATCCCGGCTTCATTCATACTTTCAGTCATAGCCATAGACGCCATAATCTTCCGGTCTACCATCAGTTTATCCAGAAAACCGGTCCCGTTCGCATTGTTCAGCATATTAACCGCCACAGCCAACGCCACCTGGTCTTCATGATTGGCCGGAACGCCACGGAACCCCATTCCCATCGCTTTTCACAAGAGGTACAGGGAATTTTATTTTCATTTTCTCCTTTCCTTTAAATGGCGGAAGGGGCACAATATCATGTTTGGGAGCTTCCCCGGACGGATACGGGAAAAAGTTTTTTCCAGAATCGGCAATACAGCCTCCGTATCAAAATCCCCACTTAATATCAGCCCCATGTTGGAGGCCACATAATATTCTTCAAAAAAACTTCCGCATCTCTGTCAGGCGTGGGTTCTTCAAGTTCTCCGCACTTCCGATAATCGGATAAGCATACGGATGCGGGGGCAAAATAACGGGCAAGTAACCGGTCCATAACAGGCCCACCGATGAAATCACCATACATATTTTTTTCTCTTCATAAACTGTTTCCAGTTCGCTTTGGAACAGGCGGAAGACCGGATTCAGCAGGCGTTCACTGTTGATTTCCGCCCACTGGGACATATATTGCGGGGAAAAGGTATTAAAATAGATTGTTGCATCATAAGACGTTGCGGCATTCAAACCCGAACCGCCATATTTGGAAATCAAACGGTTGAACTCATTGGGAATTACATAGTCGGAAGAACGGATACTTAATTCGTTTATCTCTTTCTGTATCTGGGAGCGAACCGCTTCATCTTCTGTGGCCGCCAGTTTGTCATATTTCAGCGCGATAGAATCCAGCAACGTTTTCTCCGCATCGTAATCGACAGTTCCGATTTTGTCGGTTCCTTTGAACATCATATGTTCAAAATAATGGGCAATTCCGGTATCCGGACAATCCTTCGCTCCTGCCTTTACGACAACGGCACCGAATACTTTCGGCTGGCTATGGTCTTCATTCAGCCAGACTGTCAATCCGTTTTTAGTTTATATTCTTTTTACTTCCAGCGCTTTTGTATTCTGAGCCGCAAACAGATTCGAACAACTTGCAAATAACATCATCAGAACTAATGTTTTCATGGATATATTACCATACATCTTTATATTATGGTCTACAAAAGATACCGGATTCCTTTTTTGTTATCAGGGGGTTGATTAGACTTTTTTATTATTTAAACCAAATGCAGTTGTAAATGTTATCATTATAAAAAGAGATAACAACATGGTAAATTTAGGTAGCTGGATGAACAAAATCCTCGTCGGCTGGGGCGTGGATGCGAAAATCGCAAATACATTCGATGAAATGATTATTGCCGTACTACTGATCGCGGTAGCTGTAGGAGTCGATTACTTATGTCAGTACATTTTTGTCGGCAGTGTACGGAAGTTATCGGAGAAAAGTCATTATTTCTGGGATACTTTGTTGATTAAGAGGAGAGTTATACATAATCTGGTGCATGCCATTCCCGGAATTTTGGTCTATACTTTTTATTGCCGATGGCTTTTTATCCGGGAAAAGAATTGTTGTTGATTTCGCAAAAAAAGTTTGCGCCGTTTATATTGTATTTGTTCTGTTGCTGGCCATCAACGGATTTATCCTTGGTGGCAATGGATATATATAATCATAGGGGAGGTCAGTAAGAACCGTTCGATAAAAGGATTCGTGCAGGTACTTCAGGTGCTGGCTTTCTTCATTGGAGGAATTGTGATTATTGCCATTCTTGTCAACAAATCACCAGCCATTGTTTGCCGGACTGGGGGCTTCGGCCGCCATCCTGATGCTGATTTTCAAAGATTCGATACTGGATTTCGTAGCGGGCATACAGTTATCAGCCAATGATATGTTACGCCCAGGTGACTGGATTACAGTTCCGGGGTCCAACGCAAACGGATTGTACAGGAAATTACTTTGAACACCGTTAAAATACAGAACTTCGACAATACAATCTCCACTATTCCACCCTATACACTGGTCAACAACTCTTTCCAGAACTGGCGGGGAATGGTTGAATCGGGCGGACGGCGTGTCATGAAATCCATCTTTCTCGACCTGAACACAATCAAATTCTGTACACCTGAAATGCTGGATAACATGCGGAAAGAGATTCCCCCTGCTGGCCGATTATAAGCCGGACAAAGGTGTGACACCGAACTAACTCGCAGATGTTTCGTGTCTATGTAGAGCGTTACCTGACCAGTCTGCCGGTTGTAAACACCGACCTCGACCTGATCATCAGCCAGTTGCAATCGACAGAATACGGTGTGCCTATCCAGATCTATTTCTTTTCCCGTAATAAAGTATGGAAAGAATACGAACGCATCCAGTCGGATATATTCGATCATTTCTTTGCGATGATTCCTCTGTTTGAACTGAAAGTGTATCAATACTCTGATTAATGTAAACTTGGGCAACAATGATTTTTTCCCTATATTTGTGTTCACAACTTTAAATACAAATATATGAGTGAATTACAACAATGGATCAACAGTTACCTGATTAAATGGGGATTAGTACACGATTCGGCAAATATTTTGGGACAACCTGGTCGTCTTACTGCTTCTAATAGCAATAACCGTCGGTATCGATTACACTTGCCGCTATATCTTCCTCGAATTATTTAAGCGTTTTGCCCAAAAAACCAAAAACCAGTGGGACGACCTGATAGTAGAACGGAAGATCATCAATAAGCTGATGCACCTGATCCCCGCGATCCTGGTTTATATCATGCTTCCGCTGGCACTACCCAAAGAGGAAATGCCTACTTTGCTCGGTGTTCTTCAGATGGTATGCAGTGTTTACATTGTGGCCGTTGTACTACGATTCATCAACGCTTCGCTGAACTTGTTATTAGAGATATACAACCGGAAAGAATCGATGAAGAACAAACCGTTGAAAGGGTTTGTACAAATCATTCAGGTGATTGTATTCTTTGTCGGTGGAATAATCATTATCAGTATCCTGATCGGTAAATCGCCCGCTTTCGTTATTTGCCGGACTGGGTGCTTTCAGCTGCCATCTAATGTTGGTGTTCAAGGATACTATACTTGGTTTTGTGGCCGGTATTCAGCATCAGCCAATGATATGCTACGTCCGGGCGACTGGATAACGATGTCAAATACGGGGCTGACGGAACAGTGATCGAAGTGACGCTGAATGCTATTAAAGTTCGCAATTTTCGACAACACAATTACCACCATACCGCCTTATGCACTGGTCAGCGATTCTTTCCAGAACTGGCGGGGGATGAAAGAATCGGGAGGGCGCCGTGTGAAGCGTTCCATCAATATCGACATGAACAGCGTACATTTCTGTACACACCGGAGATGTTGGCGAAATTCGAAAAAAATATCATTACTCACCGATTATATCGATACGAAACAGGAAGAACTGGAGACTTATAATAAAGAACACAACATCGACGCTTCTATCTGGGTAAACGGACGACGCCAGACAAATATAGGTGTCTTCCGCGCTTATCTGGTGAATTATCTGAAAAAAGCAATCCCAATGTAAGCCAGAACATGACCTGCATGGTTCGCCAGCTGCAACCGACAGAACAGGGTATTCCCATGGAGCTATACTTCTTCGCATCCACCACAGACTGGATTCCATATGAAGACATCCAGGCCGATGTGTTCGACCATATCCTGGCTGTCATTCCGGAATTCGGTTTACAGGTGTTCCAGGGGCGTATCAGGTTCAGACTTACGTCATTTGAGGATAGAATCAACAACGAACCTGATATAAAAGTAATATTGAAAAACAATCGCTAAAGATTCATCAATAACGAAATTATAATTATCTTTGGCCCATAAACCTTATAAATAGAAAAAATATGGCCAGACCTATTAAAGAAACACCGATTTTATACGGTAAAGATGCCCGTCGTTTCGAAGAATTGATGAAGCATCCGCGGAAAGTATCCTCAAAGGAACTGGAACGCAGAAAGAAGGATTATGAGTACTTTAAAAAAGTATTTTTAAATTCGATTGTAATGAATAGCGAAATTAACTCCGGTAAAGTTTTAAGAAAACTAAAGGAGAAAGAAACAATAAAGTCATTCAACTGCGGAGATGCAGATTTGAATGACTTTCTGTTTAATGAAGCACCTCTGTATAGTAATGTATTACTTGCAGTAACTTATATTTATGAAGACAAAAATAATGTCTTAGCCTATTTTTAGCCTAGCTAATGACCGCATATCCCTGACTGATTTCGAAAAAACAGCCGAGTTTAATCGTTTTCGAAAACGTCGATTTGTTAATGATAAAAGACTCAAAAGCTACCCGGTCGTAAAAATATGTCGTTTGGGAGATTCGGAAGACTGTAAAGGTTTCGGGATTGGAACAGGATTATTGAACTTTATCAAAAATCTATTCCTCATAACGAATAAAACAGGCTGTCGCTTTCTTACCGTAGATGCTTATCGTGAAGCTATCCCCTTTTTACATAAGGAACGGCTTTATTCCTTTGGAAGAAGAGGATAAAGATGAACATACACGCCTGCTTTTTACGACCTTAAAGAGAAATAGACTCAATCAAATTCGACAAAGTTCTTTTTGTATCACCTCATAATAAGCAAACGGGGGTTTAACATATTCTTCCAGGCCCTCCGTTGCTACTAACTGTTCGGTTTCATAATCGACTTTCCAACCGTGGTTATGCTGAGTAGTGAGCCGGACAGGGTCAAAGTCCCCTTATCATCCTCTTTTGGTGAAGAACATGGCATGTTCGCCTGCGACCAGTTTGCATTGTTCCGGCAAAGTCAGCCATGCCCTGATTTGTGCTTTTATGCTCACTTTCGTCAAAATATATCAGATGGTCAAGCAATTCCAGAAAAATATCCCAGCTTATGTCATACGGAAAAGTCAGGGCAAATACCTGCCGTTTACTCATCGTATGCATCCGGATAATAGCATCGTAACTGCGGGTATTATATATTTCCGTAAACGTACGCAACATTAAAGCCATTTGTGTTTTTCACCAACTCCTGCAACAATCACCATTTTGTCATTACTGACGGAGACATTCGGACGCAAAGCCGGGTCAGGACGTCTGTCTTTTTTAAAGAATTTGTTTCGCAGATAGAAAATCAATATGACTGCCAATGCGAAAAGAACAGATAAGCCTTAACCGGCAATTTTCTTCCCGGTTTCTTCGCCACTTGGTTGTCTTCAGCATGTCGTCATCAAGCCTGAATGTGATGGGGATTACCTTTTCATCTGCGATATTCTCTCCGTTACGGGTAGCGGGTATCCATTTTCCGCTTGTCAGGGCAACCAGGCGAATCGCTTCATCATTCAGCAACGGCTCGAATCTAAAAAGATATGCGGTTCGGTAACCGAGCCATCCGGCTCTACCGTGCAGGAAACAAGGACTGTCCCACTCACCTCCTCTTCGGCGGCCTTCTCGGGATATTGCATATTCTGCCGGATAAACCAGAATTGTGCTGTCGAACCACCTGTGTATTCAAGGGAAAGTACGGTCAGAACCTTCAGAACGAAGAATAGGACTATAAACCCCTTCACTGCTGCGCAACAAATACGTCAACATATACTGATTGTCCTCCATCCGGCTGAAACTCATGGAACGATATCCCAACGATGGCAAGTTATTGATATTTTTCCCCTCATTATCAGGAAGCAACATCACAACCTCCATCAATCCGACTTTTATCCTGGAAAACCGCAAATCGTTCAAAACATGGAGATACAAAGACTGGCGAACCATTTCTTCTCCTGAAGCATCTTTCTCCCTGATACTCTCGAAACGATACTTCCACGCAATAGGGACATTGCTCTTGTAATCATCTATAAAAGAATAGATAAGGCTGATTCGGGCACCACCCAGCAAAGGAATCGGCTCGCTTACAAGACCCTGACTTTTTGGGATTATCAGGCGTAAAGGCTGTAAATTCACCCTCATTCGTACCGAAACGGAAATGATTTTACCGGAAAAACAGCTTCCAGGCGGAACAGGGAAATATCTTTATCGGTAATCTTCGGTTCCTCAATAATCAAGCTATCCAAAAAGGTTTCACTTCTTGCTTTATACGCAGTTCATCTGCCGTCAGATTATTATTCGGCTGTGCTTTCGCATCCATGCTCCCCAGCAGGAAAACAGACAAAAAGCAAAAAATTGCAAACAGGCTAACTTTCATACTATATACATTTGCTTTACATCAGAATTGGAAATAAATAAACGGCTGCACACCGGCACTCTTGAACTGCACTACAACAAAAAATCATAACCGCCAGAATAACAGCCTGCACCAACAAAGGGAGAACGGGTTACGACTCCCTGCACCGCATTCTCAGCCGACTTAGGCATGAAGTGAAGCACATAACCAATCACCATCAGGGATAAAGACACCTTTTATATCCCGGTACAAATTGTGTGAATACTTCCGGATGGAAGTTTGTAAAGATTTGCGAAAGCATCTCCTTCACCGTTTGTATCGAATCGGCACGGAAGAATATCCATCCGAAACAAACCAGATGAAACGTAATCAATATGCCCAAAACCCTGCGCCAAGGCTTCATTTCAGACCCCAGTTGCTTGAAACTGCTGAACCGGCTCATTATAAACTTATGAATCGCCAGCGCCACTCCATGAATGGCTCCCCAAATGATAAAACTCATCGAAGCGCCATGCCAGAGACCACCCAACAACATTGTAATCAGCAGGTTTATATACGTACGGATTTTCCCTTTCCGGTTCCCACCCAGCGAAATATACAAATAGTCTTTCAACCAAGAAGAGAGCGAGATATGCCAACGTCGCCAGGAATTCCGTAATGGTCGCCGACTGGTAAGGCGAATCGAAATTCACGTTAAAACGGAAACCTAACAAGCAATGCAATCCCGATCGCCATATCCGAATAGCCGGAAAAATCGCAATAGATCTGCAAGGCATAACCATACACACCCAACAGATTTTCCACACCGGTATAAAAGCAAAGGCGCATCAAAAATACGGTCTACAAAGTTCAGGCTGATATAATCGGAAATCACCGTTTTCTTTAAACAAACCGCAGAGTACCAGGAACAATCCTTCGCCAAATTCGAACGGGTGACGGTCGGTTCCTTATAGATTTGCGGAATAAAGTCGCGGGCACGGACGATAGGTCCTGCCACTAACTGCGGAAAGAACGATACATAGAAAACATAATCTATCCAACGTGCCGAGAGGTGGATTCGTCCCCGATAAACATCTATCACATAGCTGATTGTCTGAACGTGAAAAAGAAATGCCGACCGGCAGAAATATATCCAACGGCTGATACGTAACGCTTTGCAGGGCTGTATTTCCAAACTGATAACCAAACATCCTTGTTACCGAAGCAATCATATCCAACAGGAAATTGAAATACTTAAAATATCCCAGCATCCCGAGGTTTATACATAAACTAAGAACAACCCACAGTTTACGCTTTCCAGTGGGTTGTAGTATGAAATATTCTCTGCGCAATACAAAAAATCCGACGTGGCAGTAAATAACAGCAGGAAAAACCAAAATCCACTACTTTTATAATAGAAATAAAGGGAAAACAATGTCACATAAATAATACGAGCCAACGTATGTTTCCTTAGCGACATATAAATCATCAGGAATCCTATAAACAAGAAGAAGAACAACCCGCTACTGGAACAGTATCGGCGACAGGTGTTGATAGGTGAGCACCTCTCCCAGCTTGGATAAATCTATATTATCGAACATCGTTATCTTTTCTGCTATATATCGGTTATAGGTTTTGCATCAGGGCACGATACAATAAAATGCCTTGCTCCTGATAGCCTTCTTTCGTAAAATGAACACGGTCTCTTCCCATTAAACCGGTCTTGCGCCATCTGGCAGAAGAGTTCTTCCCTCCTGTCGAAGCAAACAAATCCCAGCATGCCAGACCTTCGCGACGTGCCACTTCGACAATCGCCTTTGCTGCACGTTCTGTATTTTCATTGCGCACATACGTACGTTTCTTGTTCACATACACCCGTTTATAACATTCTGGAGGAGTTGTCAGCAAGATTGCCGTATGCGGCATTTGTTTTTTACTAAGGATATAAAATCTTCAATCTGCCCGGCAAATTCATTACGGGTAAAGCGCCGGCCGAAAGTCTCGTTCGTTCCTAAAGAGATAATCAACAGCGACGGATTCAGCAAAGCCAACTGGCGGACATAGTTCTCGTCTGTATAATTTTACATACATGGCACCGTTCACCGATCGAATGATGGTAAAAATACCCGGTTGCCCATTGGTCAGATTGAAACCATAATAAAGTTCTTAAAAAGAAGCCGGAAGCAAGTTATCCGTCCCCTGTTTCCTTCGCGTACTGTGCAGCTGCAACGTGTCGATGAGACAAGAGATGCGGAACGTATCGGCAATCACCTCCCGGCACACACGGCGCCGTACTTAATACCGTTCTGACAGAATCTTTCATTTTTCCGGCCGGCAGCATCGGCATGGACTTCTCCCCCGGTAAATGACTGCCTGGTTAAAAGAATATCCGGCACCGTTATTAGGTGCTATGCTGATATCGAAATTGATGGATGGCGACGCGGACTGGATACCGATACCACCGGTCCAATCGGACATTTCCGGTATGTTCTGGATACAACGTCCGGCAATCCAATCCTTAGCGACGGATTTGATAAAATAATCATCCGGCTCGTTGGTCTTGCTCAGTTTGAAGGGAGCAATCCAGCCACGTCCGGCATTGCCGAACTGCTGTTGAAGGAGACGCATCATGCGCCCGCTATAATGTCCTGCCTGTATATGCGAATCGCCCAGCTGCACAATCGTGATAACCGTATCTTTCCCGCACGCAAAGAATCGAGAGCAGCAAAGAAATGATGCAACGGGCGTATTCATTTACGCAACTGTCGGAGGCTGGCAACTGAATCGAGTCGACAACGGCTCCCATAAGATAAGAAGCGAAAGGCAAGGCAATCGTATCCGGCACAGTCAACGTATCAGGCGACGCATCCCCCGCATCCTGAAACGATGAGCGGGAAGGCGAAAGATTCTTCGCCCCTACGGTAATCGCGAGCAATGCCAACAAAACCGACAAATTAATTAACCACTTTGTCTGCTTCATCATAAAACTCCTTTTCCAATAATAATGCATTAAAAAGAGCCGTCGCTATTTCGCGCCCGCCTCTGAAACTCAGGTGTGTATAATCTTTCCTTGCCCAATTATTCTCAACATAACGGACCATGCTGTTCTCGCCTCCCATCGCACCGAACGTATTCCAGAACGGAATACCTGTTTTTACGGGCAATCTGCCTTTGTGTATGAAGCAGGGCAAGCACGGCAGGCATCGTTTCAAACTCACCCTCTTCCTGATGGCTACGGTCTGAAACACCTAACAGCAAGATATCCGCTTCCGGGGAAACAAACCTGTACATGGCGAACCGCTTCTTCCATGCGTTTGCTATACCAGCCGTAATGTAAAACGCTGTCGCTTACCACATTCAAGCCATACTGAAGAATAATCAGGTCGTATGGCCGGACTTCGGTCAGATTCCGGCAAAGCGAACTATCAAGCGGTTCAATATCATACCGGAATTACCACGCAGGGGAGTAATTATCAACGACAACACCGGAATTATCCTCCAAGGCAACACCCAACGCACGGAAACCTTCCGTCTCCGTAAAAGAGAAAGTCGCTTCTGTAAATGTCCCTTTCCGCTCATATTGTGTTATTTTCGAAACGACAGGCAATAACTCATTGATTGTATCCGGCAGATTGTTATAATGCAGTTTCATCCAGGTTCGGGCATTCTGTTCATACAGGAATTTCAGCGAAGAAGCCGATTTCAACTCCGGATAACGGTCTGTCGTCTTGACGGATACGGACACCTTTTCACCTTTCGGTTCGAACGTCATTCCGGAAAGCGTATACCCATGTTCATGGTCGGTCAGCATCGACCAGGTATGCCATCCTTCCGAGCGCTGTTCGATAGTCGGACGGAACTGTGCAGCCACGGAAGTAATAGGAACAAACCCCACCCGCGCCCGCCAAACTCTTTCTGCAAGGCAGAACGCAGGTCAGCAACGACAATATCCCCCTCAATAAACGAGTCACCCAGAAAAGCGACACGCACCGGCCGGTTCATTGTCTCCCCGGTTCTTCAGGGCTGTAAAGAAGCGCTTCAACCCGATATGGCCTACCGAATAATCTTCGATATGCGTACCGAGCGAATCCGCCCCCCGAACAGAATACATTATATTATACAGGGAATCGCGTAACGCCAATGCCGCCGAATCAATCCCCGTCGAACGGATAATCGAATCGCGCAATGCTACTGAATCTATTTCCAACGTATCCGGTTGTTCGAGCTGTTTACGCAGCGAGTCCATCGACAACGATTGCGTTTTCACCCGTAAATCCGAAAGTAAGTCAACCTTTTTATTTTCTGGCCGAACATGTTGTCCGGCAGATAATATAGTCCCAGGCAGATGCAAAGCGTAATAAGTAACAGCACCAGCAACCTGCCGAAATTTATCTTCCTTATTCATTTACTCATTCTTACGAAGGTGCAAAGATAAGGATAAAGTTTCATTTGTAACGTAAAAAGTTCCGGTATTTCAGCTGGTTCGCTGGCAACCCTTATTCCAGCTTCTTCCAGAGCACGTATCTTTTTCGACTGCCGTACCGGCCCCTCCGAAATAATAGCGCCGGCATGTCCCATCTGCTTACCTGGCGGTGCGGACTGGCCGGCAATAAAGCCGACCACCGGCTTGGTGACATGCTTACGGATATAATCGGCAGCCAGTTCCTCGGCATTTCCTCCAATCTCTCCGATTATCACGATTGAATGCGTTTCCGAATCCTTCTCGAACATCTCCAGCAGTTCGCGGAAACAGAGGCCGACGACAGGGTCGCCTCCCCATTCCTACTGCGGTAGACTGCCCCATACCGTTGGCCGTCAAATGATAAACGATCTCATAGGTCAGTGTCCCGCTACGGCTGAGCACCCCGTATGACCTTTCGTGAAAACCTTTCCCCGGCAGGGATTCCGACCAGACTTTCACCCGGTGAAATCAATCCGACAGTTCGGCCCAATTAACTTTGCCCCTTTCAATTGGACAAAACGATAGGCTTTTATGACATCGACGGTCGGGATTCCTTCAGTGATACAGATAATCAGCTCAATCCGGCATCGGCCGCCTCCATAATAGCGTCTGCCGCAAAACGGGCAGGGACGAATATTATCGAAGTGTTAGCCTGTGTTTGCTGTACGGCATCGTACATCGTATTGAAAACCGGGATATGCTCGATTTCCGTACCGCCTTTGCCCGGTGAGGTACCACCTACGACATTGGTTCCGTATTCTTTCATTTTCAGTGCGTGGAAGAGGCCGTCGCGTCCGGTTATTCCCTGCACGACCAGCCAGGGTCGATTTATTTATCAATATGCTCATGGTAACTTTTCCTTTATTGTTTATGTGATGCTTCAACAGCCATCAGGGTGGCTTCTCCCATTGTTTCGGCAACTTTGAAACGAGTGTTACGCAACAAATCGCGCCCCTCCTTCTCATTCGTGCCTGTCAGGCGGACAACGACAGGAATATCGGTATCAATTTGCTCAAAGCCTTCAGCAGCCGTAGGCTACATCATCGCAACGCGTAATGTGCCTCCGAAAATATTTATCAGCACAACCTTTACCTGCCGGTCTTTTTAAAAGTAGCTTCATTGCCTCAATCACTTTTTCAGGATTCGAACTTCCGCCTATATCCAGAAAAATTAGCCGGGGTTTCCTCCATACAATTTAATCATATCCATCGTAGTCATCGCCAGTCCGGCACCGTTCACCATGCAACCAATCCCGCCGTCCAGATGCACATAACTAAAACCTTTTTCCTTCGCCTGCGCCTCCGTCTTTTCTTCCTCTGTCGGTTCAAACAGGGCCAAGACACGAGGCTGGCGGTATAATGCGTTATCATCGAACGTCATCTTGGCATCAATAGCCATCAAGACCCCGTCCTTCGTCATAACCAACGGATTGATTTCAACCAGAGAAGCATCTTTCTCGATAAAGAGCCGGTACATATTCCGGATAATCGCAGCCATCTGGTTCACCTGAGCTATCTTATCGAACAAGGTAAAGGCATAACGGCGTGCCAGATAATCCCGGAATCCCGATAAGCGGGTCGATCCGGAAATGAAATATCTTTTTCGGGACTCCGGCGAGCCACATCCTCAATATCCCATCCCTCCTTCCGCACTCATCATCAGGACAACTGAACGAGAATTGCGGTCGATAACAAAACTGACATAATATTCAAGATGGATATCCACCGCCTCGCTCACAATCACACGGGTGACAGGGAAATCTTTAATCATCATGCCCAGAATCGCTTCGGCGTGCTGCAATGCTTCTTCCGCATTGCCTGCCAGTTTAACACCTCCGGCCTTTCCCCTTCCTCCGGTCAATACTTGTGCCTTGATTGCAACCTTTTCATTCCCCAGCTGACTGAAAGCAGCCGTAACCTCTTTAACCGTGTTACACAGAATGTGCCGTTCCACTGGAATCGCATAGTCTGAAAAGAATTTTTTCGCCTGATATTCGTGTATCTTCATCTGGTAAATAATTTAGTGGTATTCACTCTTTTTTTATAACAGATAAATAAAATGAAGAAGTTGTTGAAGTTTCCATATATATCCGGCTGTTTTCCAGCACAAAAAAGGAGAAACAACCTGTATTAACCGGACTTTTATTAGAAAACTCGTTTCTTTTTCCTATATTTGTTAGGGAAGAATATGAGGAGGATGAGTTATGGATAATATTTCAGGTTATATTGAGCAATTTGTCCTGGATAAACTGAATACGTTTAACGAAGGCAGAAACACAGATAAAGGTATGTATTTCATACTTTTGCCGAATAAAAAAAACGGCTTATTACACACTTTGGTTCTACAACCCGACAGCGGAATTTCATCCGAATGTTTTTCTCTCCACACTGGATGTGAACGCTATAAATTCAGTGGAAAAAGCGATGAAAACGACAGCCAACTCTTTCGCCAGGCTGACGGTTAAAATGAGACTGGAATCCATCTCACATAATGCCGACGACATTATCTCTTTGGTAAATACCGTGGTTATCATCTGTTTGAAGTGGCTGCCATCGACCCTAAATATATTCCTGGATTGCCAACAAATATGAAGCACGCGTACAAAGCGAAAAAGACGTTTCAAAGAACTGGCAGCGACCTATTCATGGATATATCAGGACCTGAACACTTCCCGCATGCACAAAGTACCTGTCAGCCGTTTTATCGGAACGATAGATGAGAAATTAAACGATTTGCATCTTTCCGTCCGGCGGGTGAAAGTGGAAGACAATCCGTACAAAACCCGTTCAATCCGGGGAACCACCCATTTTTACGTCGACCAGAAAATTGTTGCTTCGGATGAATCCGGCAATCTGTTTTTTCTTCACCATCCGGGCATCCGACCGTAGCCTGGAAAGCGGTAAGTTAAGTAATGCCGACCATGCTTATCAGGCGGGAGAAATCATGCATATCCGTTCGGCCAAAGTAATCAAGCATTATACTTCCCGGAATATCCGTTATACGAAGCTGGGATATATAAAAATGAAATAATACAATAACATTTGACAGGTAAAAATCCCATTCGAATCCATTTTTAATTTCATCTGGGAGAAATTTCGATTTCATTCGGATGAAAATTTATTTTCCCAGGTGTGGTGTTCTTCCTGTTTTAGGAGGAAAATTATTATAGAGAAGAAAAATACGCGAAGAGATGATTATGACTTATTTTACATATAAAAATGGCATTTTTACAAAAAAGAAACAACACACTGTATATCACGCACATACCACCAATTTAACAATAGTTAATTCTCCCGAAACCCTGGTTTCCGAGTCCGAAACTCCCCAAAAACGGACTTTAAGTACACAAAGTAAAGTAAAGAATAGTAAAGTAACAACAACAGCAACAACACGTGCGCGAGAGCGGAAAAATCGAATATCCTTTTTTCTTTCCCGATATTTCTGTTATTTAGCAGCTTTTCCTATCTTTACCGCATTATAACCGAAAAAAACATGTTTACAAAAAAAAAATAACGCTCGTACTATTTTGTATTCGTTGCACTCTTTTTATTTTCAACGGCACTCTCTTTGCCAAGAGAAAGCATTTCCAAAAAGGGAGAAGGCATCACCCTTTTTCTGAAACGCCATAATCGTGTCGGAAAAGAGTATCATGATGAGTTCGTAAAACTGAACAAGACAAAACTCGGCAATGGGAATAGCCTGAAAATGGGCGTTAAATACCAATTGCCGCCCTTAAAAGGGGCAGCGGCCACGGCAAGTGAAACCTAATTACGAGCCCTTATTCGGCAAGGAAATGGCCGAATACAAAGTCACGTCCTCCGAGTTGAAAGACTGCTGCTTTTATCTGGTGAGCGGACATGGCGGTCCCGACCCCGGAGCCATCGGTAAAATGGGCAATGTAGAACTTCACGAAGACGAATATGCTTACGACGTCATGCTCCGCCTGGCCCGTAACCTGCTGATGCAGGGCGCCAAAGTGCACATCATCATTCAGGATGCCAAAGACGGTATCCGCAACGACAAGTTTCTGAAAAACAGTAAACGTGAAACATGCATGGGCGACCCGATACCGTTTAACCAGTTCCGCCGTCTTGAACAACGGTGCGACAAAATCAACTCTTTATTCAAGAAAGACAAAGAAATATACAAACGCGCCATCTTCATGCATATCGACAGCCGCAGTAAAAGTCACCAGACAGATGTTTTCTTCTATTATCAGGACAAAAAATTCGGAAAGCAAACACCTGTCAAAGACAATGAAATCGACTTTTGAGCACAAATACAACAGACATCAGCCCGGTCGCGGATTCACCGGAACAGTCGGCCAGCGCGGACTGTATGTTTTAAGAAAAACAACGCCTCCCCTCCGTTTTTGTCGAACTCGGCAACATACAAAACAGCTTCGACCAGAAACGTTTCATTCTCAGCGACAACCGCCAGGCTTTAAAACTGGCTCTGCGAAGGCTTCATGACCGATTACCAACGTTACAGGAAAAAACTGAAATAAACGGGAGACGGTATATGATAACCATTGTTGAAACATTGGTGTTTTAATGACAAAACATATATACAAACATTCTTTTTTCGAAAATGAGCTGGTCGATAATCGGACAGCTCATTTTTTTCTAATTATTACCCTTAAGAACAACCGTTATTCCATAAAAAAATACATACCTTTGTGAGATTATTGTTGAATCGTTTTAAAACACCATGAATAATTCTTACATATCTCCTTTTCAAAACCCGTTTATGTGATGTTGAAACCGGTTGGTTCTGTTTGTAATTTGGCATGCGAGTATTGTTATTACCTAAAAAGGGAAATTGTATCCGGAAGTAAAGAATCACATCATGAGCGAGCAACTGCTGGAAAAATTCATCAAAGATTATCTGGAATGCCAGACAATGCCTCAGGTACTTTTTACCTTAAGACGGCGGCGAAACCCTGATGCGTCCGATAAGTTTCTACAAAAAAGCACTCGAACTTCAACAGAAATACGGCCGTGGAAGGCAGATAGACAACTGTATCCAAACAAACGGGACGTTGCTGACAGACGACTGGTGCCGTTTCTTCAAAGAGAACAACTTCCTCGTGGGAGTTTCGATAGATGGCCCGCAAGAGTTCCATGACGAATATCGTAGCAACAAGCAGGGACTCCCCTCTTTCTATAAGGTGATGAAGGGAATCGAACTGCTGAAAAAGCATGGCGTGGAATATAACGCCATGGCCGTCGTCAATGACTATAACGTAGATTATCCGCTGGAATTCTATCACTTTTTCAAGGAAATAGATTGCCATTATATCCAGTTCGCCCCTATCGTGGAACGGCTGGGAAAACACACGGACGGGACAACGCTGACTTCCTCTGCCGGAACAACAGGATGCCCATATAAAACTGGCCCCCTTCTCCGTCGATTCCGAAAAAATGGGGTGATTTCCTTTTGTGCCATCTTCGACGAATGGCTGAAAGAGGATGTCGGTAATTATTATATCCAGCTTTTCGACTCCACACTGGCAAACTGGGTAGGCGAACAACCGGGCGTCTGCACGCTGGCACGCACTTGCGGACATGCCGGTGTGATGGAGTTCAATGGCGACGTATATGCCTGCGACCACTTTGTATTCCCGGAATACAAACTGGGCAACATCTACACGCAGACACTAACGGAAATGATGTACAGCCAGAACCAGTTAAAGTTCGAGCTGATAAATACGACAAGTTGCCGGTGCAATGCAAAGAATGTGAATACCTCTTTTGCCTGCAACGGAGAATGTCCCAAAAAAACCGCTTCCTGCATACAGCCAGCGGCGAACCGGGATTAAACTATCTGTGCAAAGGCTACAAAAAATATTTCAGGCACGTAGCGCCCTATATGGATTTTATGAAAAAGAATTATTGGCTCAGCGTCCGCCCGCAAACGTGATGCAATGGGCAAAAGAAAACAGATTTTATAAAACAATATGAAATACAACAGACGTGATTTTATCAAAACAGGAGGTATGGTTATGCTTGGTTCACTGGCAGTTCCTTCTTTTTTTAGAAGGTTGTGCCGGTAAGTACTGCTGATAAAGCTGCCGGTATCTCGTTTGCGTTAAACCATTTCGGTTTAAGCGAAAGCGATATGAAAAAAGTGCTGAACGCAGCACTGGAAAAAAGGAGGAGATTATGCAGACCTCTTCTTCGAACATTCTTATCGAAAACAACATCGGTTTACAAGACGGTGCGGTAAACCGCGCCTTCTTCAAACATAGATTTCGGAATGGGCGTACGCGTCTTGTCCGGAGACCAGACAGGTTATGCCTACGTTGAAAATATCTCGCTCGACGAGATGCTGACAGCCGCCCGTACGGCTGCCCGTATCGCTAACGGCGCTGCAGGAAAAGGACCGGCCAAACTGACTGAAGAACCGATTATCAATAATTATTATGGTGTGCAAACTCCTTTGGGACGAGATTGCCGTCAACCAGAAAACGCCTTACCTGCAAAAAACTGAACGACCAGATTTTTGCACTCGACAAACGTGTCCATAAGGTAATGGCTTCTCTCGGAGATACACAACGTCGCACATCTTTTTCTGTAATTCCGAAGGACAGATGTACTACGACTATCGTCCGATGGTGACGCTGGGGGCAGTCTGTATCATGGAGGACAACGGGAAGATCGAAAATTCATATGCATCCCGCGCTTTCCGCATGGGAGCCGAATTCCTGACAGATGATATCATAGCCGAAGTAGCAAAAGAGGCGGTAGAAAAAAACTTCTATCCTCTTCCAGGCCAGAAACCTAAAGGAGGCGAAATGCCGGTCGTAATGGGTGCAGGAGGTTCCGGCATCCTGTGGCACGAAGCCATCGGACATGCGTTTGAAGCCGACTTCAACCGCAAGAACACGTCCATTTTCTCCGACCAGCTAAATAAGAAAGTCTGCAACGAACACATCAATGTGGTGGACGACGGTACGATTCCTTTCAACCGCGGTTCTGTCAATATCGATGACGAAGGTGTGGAAGGACAAAAAGACATATATAGCAATACGTAACTGAACGAAGCACAATGAG
>VOFJ01001846.1_pt1 | contig 26757 bp, 43 predicted proteins | sample 5384081 | NCBI WGS metagenome assembly VOFJ01 (sample SAMN12384729, study PRJNA508395) | human gut metagenome | isolation source: healthy gut I | host: Homo sapiens | reverse complement strand
TCATGAAACATATAAAAATAGGAAAAAGCGTCAAAAATCATCTTGGCCAGCGCTCTTTTCTGGACATGAGTGGCGCGAATGGTACATGAGGATGCGTCTGGTACCAGTAAGCTGTGGTAGCGACATCATCCTGACGTTCAAAAAGACCTCCGTGACTGGCACCAATCTGCTGCAGAGTTACCTTAAGGTCCTTCTCAAAAAGGACAGGATCAAGAAGGTGCCAGCGGTAGAAGCTGCGTTGTGGCATCTGATCATCATCATTGTGGTAATCATTATGAAGGAAGGTATCGTGGGTAGAGTAGTAAGGATAGCCAAGATACGGAGTACAGTACTGATTTTCAACGGTTTGGCCATTTTGCTGTGTTGCAAAGCTCCAGGCACCACCGAAGTAATCTTCTGTTCCGGTTCCGCAGATGGTTGGATAATCCTTGTCTCCATCGATGTAGAATTTCATCTCACCTTCTCCGTACCAGTAGCGTTCGAGGCTGGTAAGCGCAAGATAAGTTCCAACGTACTGGCCTTTCCCTTTGATGTTGTCGAGGACAACGTAGTCTTTTTGCCTTTTCCGTTATGCGCTGACGACGCCACTGGGCATGGAAATAGGCAGCATCCTCCGGAACCGTCGTCAGACAATAGTCGATCTGATAAAAAAAGGCCGGAATCGGCTCGTCACACTGATTTTCAATGGTAATACGGGCGTTTTTACGGAACGGCATCGGGAAATAGCTGTTGAAACCACGGGTCGGATTGACAGCAATCGGGACTGAGTTTACCTGGTAGGAAACACCGAAGCCGCAGCAGAAGAAATCGCCAAGCGGGCATTCAACGGATGGGAATTCTTCATCGTCCCAGTACATGCGCAGAACAAGATCCCGCAGAACATAACGGTTACGTTCACTGGTACGGTCTGTAACGGTGATCCAGATGTGCTGAATCATGCCTTCTCCCTGGATCTCACCAAGTGTTACGGTCTCTCCTGCTTCTATTTTCGGGATACATGGGAACCTTTTCTGAACGGACCAAGATCGCTGGATGCCATGCCGCCTTTTCCTTTTTCTCCGTTCCGGTTTTCCCAGTTGATGGAACGGGACTGTCCGTTTTTCAGCCGGAAAATATTCTGTAAACCACAATCAAACATCATATATTCCTGCTACTCACAAATGAGCAATTGTCTTTTTATGTTGAATTGAATTGAATTCATTCAAACAATTCCGCTTAACAGGTACAGTCTCCACCCGTGTTCCAGTTGATTCCTTGAAGGGGGATTGCTTGCAAAGTTGTTATTATTGTACACTTTTTATTTGTATAAAAAGCAATGTGCTACTGCCATAAATCTTTAGCACCACACTCATGAATGCATAATGGAGTCCCGAAGGTACACTACACTTACTGCTCCATCCGTGGCAAACTTTTCAACTGTACCTGCTGCACAAAGGCCGAAGCTCAGCGGCTGTGTGAAGATTGGCTCGTAAAACAGGACCGATGCTACATAAACTAAAAAAATGCCGCCGAGGATGCCTCCCAACTGGGAAAGCTCCTCGGCGGTATTCGTTTGTAAGCGCAAAGCTTTTGCTCAGCACCTCGGTGTACTGGGCCGCCACTGCGTTCATTTCGCCAATGGGGGAATACTTTTTTTTTAAAGATCCCCTCGCCGTCGCCTGTGGTGAAGATCTCCAGCGGGTTGCCGCGGCGGATGCGCTGGGTGCGGCGGGCTCTCGCTGCGGGAAGTGGATGCACATTTTCAGTTTCAGGGCTGTCCGGGCCTGTATTTTGTGGGCGAAACACTGGACTGCGCCGGCAGCTGCGGCGGCTTCAAACTGCACTGGGCCTTCGGCAGCGGGACCGCGGCAGGGCGGGACGCCGCCCGCCGTGTTCAGCGGCAGCGGAAAAATAGCTGTGCAGAAATGCGGAACACCCGGAGTTTGCCCGCATCGTGTTCCACGGCCTGCGGCATTCCAGCGCCACTTACCAGTTGATTGAAGGGTACAAAGGATCTTTCCACATCATAGAAAACGGCCGCCTGCTGCATCCATCGGTGCAGCAGGCGGCCGTTTCTTTCATTTACAGTTCTTCGCTGAAGAACTTCTTCATTTCCTTCTTATCTTCTTTGGGAAAATCAGTTCTTTTCCTCAAAGCCCAGCACATAGGTAACCACCGCTGCAACAACGATCGCTGTCACGATCGCAATGCTCATGGCAACGATCGTGTTCTGGAAGATCGGCAGCGCCAAAACGGTGGAGTAGCCCATCACATAGGCTTTTGCGCCCAGCAGACCAGCAACCACACCGCCGACAGCACCACCGGCCATCACGCCGTACATGGGCTTCTTACGGGGCAGGTTGATGCCGTAGATTGCGGGTTCCGTAACACCGGCCACGATGCAGCCAAACGCGATAGACAGTGCTTCGGTGCGCTTTTCAGCGTCCTTGGTGCGCAGTGCCACACCGATGCAGGCGCCGCCCTCTGCCATGTTGTGCAGGATGAATGCAGGGCGGAACACGGCATCATAACCGGGGTTCGTCAGCGCCTGCGTCATGAACGGCACCAGACCAAGGTGCATACCGCACATGACCAGCCAAGGCAGGCAAGCAGCCAGCAGACCCACAGTGATAAAGCCGATCTTATCGCCAAGGAAGCCAAAGACAACGGCCAGATAGTTGCCCAGATAACCGCCCAGAGGTGCCAGGACCGTAAAGCCCAGAACCATCGTCACCGTGACGGTGCACAGACCGACCAGCAGGGACTTGAAAATTCCCGGTATAATTTTATTAAAGAATTTTTCCAGATAGTAGGCACACAGCGCGATCAGCAGGGCAGGCAGCAGAGAACTGGAATAACTCATCAGACGCACCGGAAGTCCCAGCAGGGTGATCGGCTCACCTGCGGCCACCAGCGCTGTATACTTGCCATGCAGCAGAGCAGCGGCACACATCATGGAGTAGATCGGCGTTCCGCCCAGCTTCTTCGCAGCACCATAGGCCGCAAAGATGGGCATAAAGAAGAACGGCGCATCGGCAAGACCGCTCAGAAGAGCATAGGTCGCAGTATCTGCCAAGCCCGCATTGACCAGCGTGATCAGCAGCAGAACCACCTTCAGCATACCGCCTGCCACCAGACCCGTGATCAACGGGGCGACCGCTGCCGAAACATACTCCAGCACGGCCACGCCTGCGCTCTTCAGCGTCAGCGGCTTTTTTTCTGCCGGAGCGTCCAGATTTTCGTTGACTGCTGCGCCTTCCAAAAGGTCAAAGTCTTTGACCCCACCGTTTCATACACGGGCAGCAGGTTTTTTCCCCAGGACGACCATGAGCTGCCCGCCAGCATAAATCACGCCCAGAACGCCGGGAACTTTTTTCAGTGCTTCCTGATCTGCTTTTTCAGATCCTGACCACAAAGCGCAGACGGGTCATGCAATGCGCAACGCTGTTGATGTTTTCTTTTTTTCCGCCAACCAGCCGAACGATCTCCGCTGCGGCGCTTTTTGCATCGAATGCCATTTGATTTCTCCTTTTCTGTCCAATTCCTGTTACTCGGCCCAGAGCTTTTCGCCATTGCTCGCAATGACATCCTTCATCCAGTAATAGCTCTTTTTTGGGCTTGCGTTCCAATGTGCCATTGCCCTTATCATCCATATCCACATAGATGAAGCCATACCGCTTTTTTTCATTTCGCCCGTGGAAAGGCTGACAAGATCGATCGGAGCCCACATGGTGTAACCAAGGCATTGTACACCGTCCGTCACGATCGCTTCCATCATTGCCCGCAGATGGTCTTTTTAGGAAAGCAATGCGGTAGTCATCCTGAATGGAACCATCTTCTTCCACCTTGTCCACTGCGCCCAGACCGTTTTCTACAATAAACAGCGGCTTCTGGTAGCGATCCCACAGTTCGTTCAGCAGGAAGCGCAGCCCCAGCGGGTCAATGGGCCAGCCCCCACGGGGTCAGTTCCAGATACGGGTTCGGATCGCCGCCGATCACGTTCATTCTGGTTTCTGTGCTGCACACATTGGAACGGTAGTAGCTGAAGGAAACATAGTCCAGCGCGCCAGCTGCCAGAATCGCATCATCTCCCGGTTCGGTGTGCAGGGTCACGCCCCGGCGTGCCAGAAGGTCTGCCGCATAGCTGGGATAATAACCACGTGCCATGGTATCAATGAAGTAATAGCTTTCCCGCCGCTTCTGCAAACGGGTAAACACATCCTCCGGCTTGCAGGTTGCCGGGTAAAGCTCACTCATGGCATACATGGCACCAAACATACTGCCCGGCATCATTTCATGGCCCAGTTTCACGGCGCGTGCGCTGGCAAGGAACATATTGTGCACCGCGTTGTAGTGGGTCTGGTTGTCGCACTTGTGGGTACCGCAAGCCGCAAAGCCGCGGACCGCGTTGATCTCATTAAAGGTAAGCCAGTATTTGCAGCGCTTGCCGTACCGCTCAAACAGTGCTTTGCAGTACCGCACGTAGCAGTCGATGGTGTGGCGGCTGGACCATCCATCGTATTTCAAGGCCAGTGCAACCGGCAGCTCATCGTGATGGATCGTGACCAGCGGCTGCATTCCATGCTTTTCCAGTTCGGCAAAAATGCCATCGTAGAAGCGGAATCCTGCTTCATTGGGTTCCAGTTCATCGCCAGTCGGGAAGATCCGGCTCCAGCAGATGGAGAACCGATAAACATTCATGCCCATGCCTGCCAGCAGTGCAATATCTTCTTTGTAACGGTGGTAATGGTCAACCGCTTTGTGGCTGGGATAGTAACGATCCTTCGTACAGACAGGGTTCTGCACCGTCCGGGAGGGAATCCGGTGCAAAAAAGCTGCTGGGGAGTTCGCCAAACTGACCATCTGCCGTTTTGAATGTGTTGCAGCGGGGATGTTGTACCGAACCGTCGGTTTCAAAGTCATGAGTGGACAGACCGCGTCCGTCCTCCTGATAGGCACCCTCAAACTGAAAATCCGCAGTTGCACCGCCCCACAAAAAGTTGTTGGATAGCTGCATTCTGAGAAACCTCCTTGTATTGTGAAACATCCGGGGATGCTGCCCCGTATTCTGATCGATCGGTCTGGATCTGGCATGAGTGTAGCAAAAAAAGAACATTCTGTCAGCAGTTTTCGCAATTCGGAAAAAACGAGTCTAAAACCATCCATTCTGCACAAATCATTTCTCTGATTTTTGTGCAGAAATAATCGCTGTATAGCAAAAAAGCCGCTCTGTTTCTGGAAACTTCCAGCACAGAGCGGCAAATTTTTAAATTCTGTTTTCTTTTTAAGCAGCTTTCTGCTGCGCAGATATTCATGGTAGCGATAAGCCAGCAGATCCGTCAGAACTGCATATAAAAATACGGTGGGTATGTACTTCACGGCAGTGACGATATAATAAGCAATAGTCGACCAGCGGATTTTTTTCTGCGTCCGGGTTGGAGGTGATCATCACGATCTTCCCTCGGAAGTTCTCAAATGCCCAGTGCGCGCGTACCGAATCCGTATTCTGCGGACGCTGCACATATTCACCGCTGTCACTGAACACGATGACCAGTGTTTTATCGTCCGCATTCCGGATATAATCCGCCTGTTTCTGGTCATCAATGTTCGTCACGATAAATTTGCGTTGGTCGCGCAGCTTTGTCTGCAGATCCAATGCAGCCGTTTCAGAAAAGTCACAACCAAATGCTGCAACCTTTTCATAATGGTAAATTTCTGCTGCAAGCCGATCCAACTTTTCCCCAGTCCAGCAATTCATAGGTCATACGGATATCCCGGAGCACCCGCATCCACATAGGCATCCGTCGAATGTTCATCAATATAGCGCATAACATCCGTTACGAAATAGTTTTCGCGCTGTTTTCGATTCAAATTGATCGCAGCCTGTTTTTGAATGTCCGATAGTCCTCATAGCCAAGAACTCTGATAAATTTGGAGATCGTGGATTTTGACACTGCACACAGCGATGCCATTTCCTCAATAGAAATCATGTCCAAGTCGCCATAATATTGCAGCATCTTCATTGCGATGCAGTACCATGTAGAACCGGGAAGGTTTTCATTCAGGATGTAGAGCAACCGTCTGTGCAGCGTTGTGGTAAAGTCGCCGCTTTCCTCATAGCGCATCATGGCAAGGCATCCTCCCTTTTCAACAGCAGTTTTTGATTTTATTATAGCATTGAAGTTGTCGTTATGCAAAGCCCGTCTAAGTTCGGCTCACGATGCGCAGAATAGAGAATATCCCATTTTTCAGGTGTGGAACGGAATACATGGATTTACAGGAAAGCGGCTACCAATTTTAGCAGAGAGCCGGAAAACGGAGTTCAAAAGGTGCTTTATGGGGCTTCATTAGCTGGGAACCTGATTTTATTAGCTGGAACCGAAAATTCTGCTAATGGCATTCGCTGGCTGATTTTGGTGATCGGTTCAAAATGAAAAAAAAATGAAGATCGTCTTTCCCATGGAAAAATGACCTTCGCATTTTCTTGAAATGGCGTCCCCGATGTGATTCGAACACACGGCCTTCCGCTTAGGAGTAGGGGCTGAAGCCATAAATCCTAGGCAAAAGTAGGTAAAACAAGTAACGTTTTATCAATTGATTTTTTGTTGCGCTGTCAATCTGAGTAAAGAACACAAACCCCGAAATAAAACGAGTAAAAGGCTTTTCATTAGCAGAAAATTAGCAGAGCTAATGAAAAGTGGAAGGTTCATTGTAAAATGCCCACCTTTCATTAGCTGGGAAGTGTACGTTTCCCTACGGATATTTGCTTGTTTAGCATTCGTGAACCAGACCATACAGCCGTAGCTGGTGTGATGGACAAATGTTTTCAATAGAAAAAGACCAGAGCTTTCTGCGAGAAAACTCTGGTCTATGTAACAGTGCGAATGGAAATGCGCATTGTCTTGTAAAAGGAAGGGGCTTATGGTATTCTTACGGGAGTAAAGGCACTGGATGCAAGGAACTTTGCGTGATTTTAGGAGTGTGCGATGGAAAAGAAATTTAATATTGTAGTCGGTGAAGATGGAACTGTAAAACTCCCAGATGCGGTTCTGGAAAAACTTGAAGTCAAACCCGGAGAGGAAGTTCGCTTCGAGGTAGATGACAATTTCTATGCAGTCAGGCTTCTATCGCGGATAGAAGCTGAACGCTTGGATTACTTGAATTGGATGCATAATAAACATTGCCCCTCTATTGAGGAAATGATTGCAGAGTCGAGAAAACAAGCCACTCAGAACATTGTGATCGCCCGTATCCTTGATGGGATGCCGGCAGAAAAAATCGCAGAAGGCTATGAAGTTTCACTCGATTATGTAAAACAGCTTACACATCAGCTGAAGATGGACATAGAGGAAGCTAAGGCGAAAAAACACAAAGAAACGGATCATCCTAAAACAGATAGCGGCAGTTTTCCATATACGGAAAACTGCCGCTGTTTATGTATAGAGGCTTATAGGTTCTTTGCAAGATTTTTAATGAGTGTAGCCATAGAGGGGTCAGCCAGCAGTTTAGCAAGAGCTGCTGCCGCATCTGTATCGACGGACTGGCTTTGGGAGTGGATTGCTCTGCGCGAGGGAGGACTTCAGGCTCTGCACCATGATGCTGATAGAAGAAATCGTCGAATCGTTGTGCGTTCAAACGCCGATCATCATCCAGAATGTGTGCGTACTGCTCGGTGACCATCGAAGCCTGTGCATGACCGGAATCGCCTTGCACGGCTTTGATATCGCCGCCGTTCAGCTTGAGCTTGTATGTAATGCTGGAGTGTCGGAAGCTGTGGAAAACCACTTTGGGGAGATCGTTTTCCTCAATCAGCTGCTTCAATGCACCGTTAATGGTGGATTGTTCGGTCGGCATTCCCAGCGGGCCGGCAACCACGAGATTATAGTCTGCATACTCTGCACCCAGTGCGTCCTTTGTCATGTCCTGCTCGGCTTTATAGTGGACAAGCATTTCAGCAACTGTTTTGGGGAGAAAAATGGTTCGGATACTGCTGTCTGTTTTTTTAGCTTTTCAGAACCTGGACCGTGGTGCAGCGGGAACTCAGCGAGGGAAAACGAGTGATGACATTTTTATTTTCCAAGGCGTTCAGCGAAGCAATATCTACACGCTGCAATTCCTTATTTATGTAAATGGAGGCTCGCCCGGCTTCAATGCTTTCGGGGGAGATATCCACACAATCCCATGTCAGACCGAGCAATTCCCCTCAAGCGCAGGGAACAAGAGAAGGAGAGGTTGATGCAAAGCCGGAGCCGTGGATCATCACAGACTTTCTAAGGCATGGAACAGGGTCTCGGCAGTCCAGATATCACGCTTCTTTGCAGTGTATTTGGGCAAGGTGGCATAAATACAGGGATTCTTTTCCATAAGTTCCCACTTTACAGCCTGCTCAAAGGCACTTCTCAAAATTTTGTGAACCGAACGAACCGTGCCGGGAGAAACGTATTGATGCTGACGCTTTCCACACATAGGGTCAACTGCTTCGTATTTGAGCAGCCGCTGATAATATCCCCCTCAATTACGCGGGTGGTGAGATCTTGCAGCTTCATTGAGCCGATAAGCGGTATTATGTAGTTTGAGATCAGAGCATTGTTTGATTGGTAGGTTGAGAGTGCCCATTTGGTTTTTCCGTACAGGGCAACGTATTCTGTAAGCAGGTCTTTTTAGAGTTCGGCACTGGGGTGCCACAAAGGTTCCAACCGATTCCTTGTATTCGACCTCTTTCTTGCGATTTTTGGCATCCGAAAGATCGGTGAAGGTTTCCCACTTCTGCTTTTGCGTTCCATCAGCGTGTTTGTAGGTATAGACAACGCAGTAGCTGTTATTGCGTTTGACGATGCTGGCCATTATACATCCTCCTCTACTTTACGTTTGGACTTCAGAACTTCATCGAAAGCATCTTTTTGGATGCGTTTTACCCTTCCCAACTTCATCGTTGGAATTCCTTCTTTGAGAACCCACGAGTCAAGTGTTGGGCGGCTGATCCCGTAGAAAGCCTGAATTTCCTGAAAACTGTAGTATTTCCCATTCTTGGGACATTGCAGTTTTAGCGGCGGCTCCTCATGCGTTTCTTTTTTCGGTTTTTGAAGTTGGTATGTAGATTGGCTTTTAAGCCATGCCTTAAAACTTTTTTTGGTAATGCGCGGCCTGTCGGCCATGCGCTCAATGACGAAACAATCTCGGTATTTTTTGCAATCAAGAATCCCATAAACATTCTTGCGTGGGATACCGAGTAGTTTTGCCATTTCCGGGATGGAGATGGTTTGCGCTTCAATCTCCCGGTCACGCTCCCGGTCAGCTGCTGTGCGGTGGCGGCTTTGTGACCGATACCAACGCTCAAATTCCTCTTTCGGAATCCGCATCCAGAAGTCTGTCGTTTCTGTTTTCAACTTGCCCTGTCGGACGAGTGTATAGATCGTTTCGGGTTTCACCTTCAATATCTCGGCGGCATCAGGAACGGAATAGGATCGTTTGCAAAGTTCCTCGCCCGGTGGCGGGCCATTGACCTTATGGTATTTGACCTGATTGGCGTACCATTTTTCAAAACTGGAAATAACGATACGCATTTTGTCGTTTATCAGAATGACTTCAAAGAGATTCTTATGAAGCAGCCAATAGCTGTCTGTTTTTTTGCCAAGGCCGAGAAGCTGCCGCATCTCACGAACCGACATGGTGGTTTTGGTAGTGGCAGGTTCAGCTTTTCCGTATAAAGGGAGCCGAAGCATTCTGCACATCATCCATGAAGGACACCTCCCTATCTATGTAAAAACTTTAGCCGGGATTTCTCATCCCGGCTAAAGAATAGCAGATTTCGCGTGAAATGTTGAGGATGTCAAACAGCAGGATTGCGTTCGACAATGCCATCATTGAGCCATGCTTCAAAGCTGGCTTTGGAAATACGGTAAGCGCCGCTTACCTTGAACCAGCGGAATTCGTTCTGCTTCAGTAGACGGTAGACAGTGGGACGGCTCAGGAGCAGCATTTCCATCAGGTCTTCTACGGTATAGCAGCGGCTGGCCTTTGCTGTGGAAACAGGGGAGGAAACCGAGTTGGGCGAAGGTTCTTCATGGATAATCATTGGATAATACCTCGTTAAATATACTTAAAGTTAAAACTTGAGCGGCAATGCAGCCCGGCGGCTGCCACCATTATAAATAGTATAGACCTGCTGAAGGTACTTCGTCTTGCCGGGAAGGCTTACGCCTGCGGTTCGTGCAAGGCGAAAAATCGTGAATGCATCGACCTGCCGCAGTTTGGCAAATCAGACGGCTTTTACTGTATTCGGAGTGGTACAGTTCTACAAAGCGGCAGATGCCGAGCAGATTTGCGGAACTCATGGAATCGGGTTCTCCGTCCCACGCATTCAGCAAAGCATCAAGGGATTCGATATACAGTTCAGGACCAAGCCGGATGAATTCGTGATAGGCGGTTGCGATGCAGCTGATCCGCTGCTTGCCCCGGCCTTCTTCAAAAGAAAGATGAACGCCAGCCAATTCGGTGGCCTGCTGGAATGCAACGGCAGCAGGCTCCCCTGCAAAAATCAGGGCACGGAGCTTCTGTCCTGCACTCAGCCGTTCCGAAATGCCTGTCTGCTGTGCAAACAGGAGGGCTTCTTCTCGTTCTGTCATACCAAAATAAACCTTGCAGCGAATCTGCAAATCTTCGCCGCCGTTCAGAAATTTCCGTGCAGCGATGGTGTTCTGTCCGTCCATCACATAGTAGTGACCATCCCGGAAGCTGATCTTCGGCTCATTGGCAAACCCGCTCGTCAAATTCTTTTTTGCGATGCGGGCAACACGAGCGGGGTGAAGAGCACGCTGATAAGTGTCGCGCGGCACGATCAGTTCGCTGCTGTTCAGGCACATCTCATGGTAAGGTTTTTACAACTGCGTTCATCATAAAGGAACCTCCTTCTTCTTTTTTTTGCAGAAAATCAATTCCTGATTGGATAATCAAACCGTCAACCTACCGCTCATTCCCTCAGTGGGAGATCATCGCATTTGTTACGGACGTGGCTCATCATCACAGGAACGTGACTGAAGAATGCGTGTTCAATTTTCAAGGGGCGGGATAGCTTGAGGGCTGCTTTGAACGCTTGCCGAAGCTATGGCTGTATTGTAACCGATGCGGAACGAAATGAACAGGAACTCAGAGTTCACAATTTTTGAGGAAAATAGGAAGTATCGTTCCTGTTTCTCGATGAGCCGTCAAAAAAAATATTTTCCTGACTTTATGTAAGAAATGAAGTATTATACTCCGTAATGAACCCAAAGCTTTTCAGTAAGAAACTAACTTACGAGGATATAAATGCGATAAATACACTTTGGGGAGGGAACAAAATGAGCCGATTTTACTGCCGCGATGAGGAACTTCGGAAGTTAAATAAACGATATGAGAATGGAAAGTTTGAATGCGTTGTCATTTACGGCAGACGCCGTGTTGGAAAAACTGCGCTGATCAATGAATTCTGCAAGGATAAACCGACCATTTTCTTCTCTGCCTTGAATACGACCGGAAAAGAAAAATCTGGAAGCCTTGTCCAAGGCAATCATGAGTTTTGAACGACCCAATGCAGAATCATCTCCGGAATTTACAACCTACGATGCAGCATTGGACGAACTGACAGCTCTCTCAAGGAGCAGCGGATCGTATTTGTAATTGATGAGTATCCTTATCTTGCAAAGGCTAAACCCGCTATTTCCGCAATGCTTCAGCACATCATCGACCATAAATGGACAGAGTCCCAGATGTACCTGATCCTGTGTGGCTCGTCCATGAGTGCGTTTATGGAAAGTCAGGTCTTGGGCAAAGAAAGCCCTCTGTATGGACGCAGAACAGCGCAATTCAAGATCATGCCGCTGGATTACAAGGAAACAGCGGTATTCCATCCGAATCTGTCCGAGGGAGAAACGCCCCTGATTTATGGCATTCAGGCGGCGTTCCGCATTATATCAACAAATTGGATGTTCGAGACAGCGTAGATGAAGCACTGATGGAAAACTTGTTTGACCGTTCCAGCTACCTCTATGAGGAACCGGCCAACCTGTTAAAGCAGGAGCTGCGTGAGCCAGCAATTTATAATGCAATCATCAAGGCAATTGCAGAGGGGGCTTCTCGCCTGAATGATATCACCACGAAAGTTGGTGAAGAAAACTCTGTGGTGGCGAAGTACCTCAAAACGTTGATAGACCTTGGAATCGTCAAAAAAGAAACGCCGATCACTGAGAAACCGGGCAAAAAAAACGATTTATCTTCTGGCGGACAATTTTTTTCCTTTTTGATCATCATAGTCAGGTACCGTTTTGTGCCGGTCAATGCAAGTGCCATTGATTCGGGGCGGATCGCAAAGACCTACCCCATGCGGTGAAGCAGTATTTTCCGGACTATATGGGTCCTGATTTTTTGAGAAGATGTGCCAAGACTACTTGCTCTATTATGCGAATGATCTTCCTATCGAGTTGAGTGAGATTGGGCAGTGGTGGGGAACCGACCCTCAAAAAAAAGAAGCAGATTTTAATCGATATTGTCGGAACGCCGGTTGAGGGCAATGACTATATCATCGGCTCCTGCAAATACCGCAATGAAAAAAATCGGTTTGGACGAACTGGAACTGATTCGGGAGTATGCAGCAGTCTTTGGGAAAAGGAACAAACTACCACTACTACATTTTCTCGAAAGGCGGATTTACGGACGGACTACTTCAGGCACAGGAACGCGGAGAAGTACAGCTGCTTACCCTTGCCGATATTTTTTTTGAATAACACAAAGAAACGCTCTTGCCGGTGTAAAACTGGGCAGGAGCGTTTCTTTGTTGAAGTGATTATAAAAGACCTTTGATTTTTTCAAGATGATCTATAGCGACTTGCCAAGATCGAGGCACTGAAATCCGCCAAGGGCACTTTCACCCAGGCGGGCCAGTTCCAGGTCATCATCGGCAATACGGTCAGCGATTTCTACAATGACTTTATTGCCGTCTCCGGCATCGACGGTGTCTCGAAGGACACCGTCAAGAGCGCGGCCAAGCAGAACCAGAACGCATTGCAGAAGGTCATGAGCGTGCTTGCGGAGATTTTTGCCCCATTGATTCCTGCCATCATCACCGGCGGTTTGATTCGCGGCTTCCGCAACTGCATTGACAGCATCTACTTTTTTAATAACGGCACCCAGACGCTGTGCGACATCAGCCAGTTCTGGTCCGGCGTTGACAGCTTCCTGTGGCTGATCGGCGAAGCCATCTTCCATATGCTGCCGGTCTGTATCTGCTGGTCTGTCACAAAGAAAATGGGCACGACCCAAAAGCCTGGGCATCGTCCTCGGCCTGACGCTCGTCTCCGGCCAGTTGCTCAACGCTTACGCCGTGGCTTCTACTGCGGCGGCAGATATCCCCAAATGGGATTTTGGATTCTTCACCATCAACATGATTGGCTATCAGGCGCAGGTCATTCCCGCCATGCTGGCCGCGTTCACGCTGGTCTATCTAGAAAAATTCTTCCGCAAGATCTGCCCGCCGGTCATCTCGATGATCGTTGTGCCCTTCTGCTCGCTGGTGCTGTCCGTCATCATCGCCCACACTGTCCTTGGCCCCATCGGCTGGAAGATCGGCACCTTCATTTCTGACATCGTCTACGCCGGCATTTCCGGCTCCTTCCGCGTGGTCTTTGGCGCAATCTTCGGTTTTGTTTATGCCCCGCTGGTCATCACCGGCCTGCATCACATATCCAACGCTATCGATATGCAGCTGATCGCCGACTTCGGCGGTACGATGCTGTGGCCGATGATCGCGCTGTCCAACATTGGGCACAGGGCTCCGCCGTGCTGGGCATGATCTACCTGCAGCGCAAGAATGCTGCCGCACAGGAAGTCAACGTTCCCTCCTGCATCTCCTGCTACCTCGGCGTTACCGAGCCCGCTATGTTCGGTGTCAACCTGAAATTCCACTTCCCGTTTATCTGCGGCATGATTGGATCTGCCATCGCAGCGGTCGTCTGTGTGGCAACTTCCACCACGGCCAACGCCATCGGTGTCGGCGGCATCCCTGGTATTTTGTCAATCCAGCCCGCCTATATGCTCAGCTTTGCGCTGTGCATGGCCATTGCCATCGTCGTCCCCTTTGTGCTGACCGTCATCGTCGGCAGGAAAAAAGGCGTTGCCTGATTTTGTGAGGTGTGTACCATGAATGATTTTAAAGATAAAGTTGTCTACCAAATTTACCCGAAATCCTTCATGGACTCGAACGGTGACGGCTTCGGCGATTTGAAGGGCGTCACCGCGAAACTGGACTACCTCGCCGACCTGGGCGTTGACTATCTCTGGCTGACGCCGTTCTTCCCTCGCCCCAGCGCGACAACGGCTATGATGTGGCCGACTACCGTGCCGTTGACCCGCGCTACGGCACGATGGAGGATCTGGAGGAGCTTATCCGCGAGGCGGACACAGGCGCGGCATCGGCCTGATGTTGGATATGGTGTTCAACCACACCTCCACCGAGCATGAGTGGTTCCAGCGGGCACTGGCCGGTGAGAAAAAGTATCAGGATTACTACATCTTTAAGAACGGAACCCCGGACAATCTGCCCACAAACTGGGTGTCCAAGTTCGGTGGCCCGGCATGGCAGTATGTGCCGCAGCTGGGCAAGTGGTATCTGCACCTGTTCGATGTGACACAGGCAGACCTGAACTGGGAGAACCCGGCGGTGCGGGAAGAAATGGCCGACATCCTCCGTTTCTGGAAGGCGAAGGGAATCAAGGGATTCCGCTTTGATGTGGTCAATCTGATTTCCAAACCGGAAGTGTAAATGAGGACGACTTTGCGGGCGACGGCCGCCGCTTCTACACCGATGGCCGCAACGTCCACAAGTACCTGAAGGAGCTGGTCGCCGCGGGCGGCATCGACGGCATGATCACGGTGGGGGAGATGTCCTCCACCACGCTGGAAAACTGCATCGGCTACACCGCTGAGGGCAATCACGAGCTGACGATGTGCTTCAATTTCCACCACCTGAAGGTGGATTACAAGAATGGTCAGAAGTGGGAATTGATGCAGCCTGACCACATGGCGCTGAAGAAGCTGTTCCAGACCTGGCAGGAAGGAATGCAGGAGCACAACGGCTGGAATGCCCTGTTCTGGTGCAACCACGACCAGCCCGTGCGGTCAGCCGCTTTGGAAGTGACGGAAAATATTGGAAACAAAGTGCCGAAATGCTGGCGGCAGCAATCCATTTTATGCGCGGCACCCCTACATTTATCAGGGCGAAGAACTGGGCATGACGAACCCGCACTTCACGAAAATCGAGCAGTACCGCGATGTCGAGAGCCTCAACTACTACAGGATCCTGCGAGAGCAGGACAAGACCGAGGCCGAGACGCTGGACATTATCGCCCAGCGCAGCCGCGACGACAGCCGCACCCCGATGCAGTGGGACAGCGAGCGAGAACGCCGGGTTTACCACCGGTACGCCGTGGATCGGCATTGCCGACAACTACAAGGCCATCAACGCCGCTGCTGAGGTGGATGACCCAGATTCTGTGCGCAGCTTTTACAAGATGCTGGTGCATCTGCGCAAGAAAAAAATGCCGGTCATCAGCGAGGGCAAGATCGAGTTTCTTTACCCGGACAATGCCGATTTGTTGGCTTACCGCCGCTATGGTGCCGAAGATGGGGAAGAACTGCTGGTGCTGTGCAACCTGACTGAGCATGACGCACCTTGCCAAGCCCCTGCCAGTAGGGCTGGGCCGACGCCGAGAAAGCTGCTGGGAAACTATCCCCGACACCGCCGATGCCCGCTGCGTCCGTATGAGTGCGTAAGTGCTGAAAAAGTGAAGGCTGCCGTATTATCTTTTCACTATTGGGAGTTGACCGTATCCTTTGCGATAGTAACCTCATAGTGAGCGAGACAAAAGCACTTTCCCTTATTTGCAATGCAAATATAAGGGAAAGTGCTTTTTGGTAAGGGCAAAATTCCGCGTTCAAAGCTGTGCAAGACCTGCCGGGTGCCATTCGTCCCGGATACCGATGTCGGCACAGACGATCTCACCGCAGAAGGGTGCGGAGCTTGGAGCTGTGTGCAGGGGCTTGCAGCTGTCAAACGTCACGGTCAGGTCTGCGCGGACGGCTCCCTCGGCGGCCTCACCCGTATCGGTGTTGATGCCGCTGGGCAGATCGACGGCCAGCACGAATGTGCCGCTTTCCCGCTGCCGCATCGCGGCATTTGGTGACCGGCAGGTCTGCCAGGCGTGCATAACTTTCTCCAAACTTCTCCGCCACTATGGCGTCGATGTCAGTGACAAGGGAATCAGTAAATGGGGAAAAAGGATACACCACCATTTTCATTTTCTGCTTAACGGCAGCAATAAAAAAAGACCCCCGCAGCGTATGATTTGACGCCGCGGGGTTTCTCAATTGTTCGGTTTGTATTGCAGCACCTTCTGGGAGAACGTCCGGTCGAAGAACTGGATGAAGGGCCCAAGGCAGAACGCACAGATCAAGGTGCCAAGGCCCACAAGGCCACCCAGCAGCCAGCACAGCAGGGCGCTGAGCGCATCGGTGAAGATGCGGCACCCGAAGTACGGGCAGGGTGTGTAGTCCCGCAGACCGAGGGAAAGGTAATCGTAGGGCGCGATGCCGAGGTCGGCGGTCTGGTAGAGCGAAGCGCCCAGCGCCGTGACCAGCACCGCCGCGATGACCCACGCCAACTGCACCGCCAGCGACGGCGCGTCGCCGAAGTGGGCGTGAATGGGGTCATAGAACGCCGTGACGATGTACCCGATGCAGATGCCGTTGACGAAGGTGCCAAGGCCGATGTACTTGCGCCCGAACCAGAATTCCAGCAGGAAAAACAGGAGGTTCGTGCACAGGTTCTGGGTGCCTAGCGAGATGCCGAGCAGCTCCGCCAGCCGCATGTTCAGGGCGCTGATGGAGTCGTTGCCGAGGTGGGACTGCTTGAAAAGCGCAATGCCAAGGGCGATGATGACGATGCCCGCCACCATACCCACCACCCGCCGGACAGTCGGTTTGCGCAATGCGGTGCCGTTCATAGGGGATTCTCCTTTAGCGTTTCTTTTCCCCTATTATACGCCTACTTTGGGCGGGAGACAAACTATTTATGGAAAGATACAACGATATACGGGGGATCCGCCTTACCCCTTTAATCTCACCTCAATCCGTTCTTTCTCCAGCCCCTCCCCGATCACGATGAGCACTTCCTGCCCCTTGGGGATAGCGTTTGCCGTCAGGCCGTCGGCGGTGGCGTTCAGCTCCACCCAGCCGTTCTCGTCCTGTACGAAGCCTTTCGCCCGCAGCACATGGCCGCACGCGGGGTCGGTGAAGAGGGCCGGGATATTCTGTTCGAGCTGCTGGCACGAGAGGCCCAGCTCCAAAAAGTAGGCCGAACCAAAGGCCCTATGCGGTTGGCGTTACCCGCTTCTAATTATAGCAAAAGGAGGTTCTTTTTCTACCGTTTCAACGCTACGGCTCTTTTCTTCCACAAGCATAGCTTGTGGTTTTCTCTATGAATAAGAGCGGGACCTTGCAAAAGGCTCCGCTCTTATTGTCTAAGAAAGCATTGCCATTTCGAGACAGAAAGAATATACTTATATTACACTGAAGGAACAGTTGAAAAGTAAAAAAAATCTGCTTTGAAGGTTGCAGTAAAGGAACTTTCTAAAGCAGAGGCAAAAAAGGTTGCTGCCGAAAAAAAGGCCGCAGAAGAATCCAAAAAGCTGAAGTAGAATCCGTATTGAAAAAGCTGCTTGCCAGCGGTATGTCCGCCGATGAAATTGTTGCCAAGCTCCAGTAAACTTTTTATGAGAGCCAGCAAGCGAATCTGTCCGAACTGCGGACGTAAAATGAAGCAGCAGTTCATTGGTCTGTTCCACTGCAAATGCGGCACAAGCTGGCGGCGTGATATAGGATTTTTGAACGTACTCCAAATATGGTGTTCTCACTGGAACGCAAAAAGTCAGCTTCCGAGACTTGTGTCACTTGAGGAGAAAAAGAGATATGAAGGATTTTGAAAATGATTTGATTTATTATCCTAATCCGGACCCGGTCAAGGAACCGAGATTTATTTTAAAATCTGTAGATGAATTGGAAAAATCAACAAAATACAGTGTTACCTGCAACGGAACAGAGCGTGTGGTATACCATACAGATTCGTTTGACTATGTTGTAGTAGTAGATAACGAAGCGTATGATCTGGAGATTTCAATCCATACACCATATGAAAAACTTGAAATCCGTCCGTCCAGCTTTGGCATAGTTCCTTTTGTAAAAGGAGAAACAGTCCATATCCATCTTGATGAACCGAGAAAGTTTACTGTAGAGACGGATGGTGGTCTTCATGATGCATTGTTTGTGCTTTGCTCGCACAGGATTGAGAAGCCGGCAGATACCACTATCTGCTTTGAAAAGGGCAAGGTATATAATGTAGGAGTTCTTACCTTAAAGTCCAATGATACGGTTTACATAGAGGAAGGTGCTGTTGTATCAGGTTGTGTATACGCAGACCATTGTGACAATATTTCCATTGTAGGAAACGGAATTATCAACGGAGCCTGCTGGCATCTGCCGGACAGTAATGCAGACCGTTTCTTTATCTATGCCAAGTGGTGTAATAATGTACTCTTAAAAGGCTTTACTGCTGTAGACGGTCCTTCCTGGCATGTGGTTCCTGCGGCGTGTGACCATGTTGTGATTGATGATATGAATATTTACTGATGTGCGATAAAGAAGTAATAGAAGTGTAAAAAATTTTGCCGTTCCTATCCGGCACTTGCGCATTGTGTCGGATAGGTCGGGCGGTTATTCGGGCAAGTCCACCTTGCCAACAAAAGAATAATAAATCTCAATGTCCTGCCTACGGGTCTTGTTCTCGTCATAGCTGCACTCATGCACAACGATTTTCTCTACAAACTCCCGCAACAGAGTAGGGGTAAGTTCTTCAAAGCTGGTATGCCGCCGGACAACATTCATAAACTTTTCTGCGTTCACGGTGGCTTCCTGTGCTTTGGAAAGCTCCGCTTGGATAGCAGCGGCTCTTTCTTTCAGCTCCCGTTGTTCTGCTTCATAGTCTGCCGACAGCTCTGTGAAACGCTCGTCTGATATGCGCCCGGTTACGCTGTCCTCATACAGCCGCTTGAAGATAGCGGATAACTCGGCTATGCGTTTCTCGGCGGCTTCCAGCTCCTTTTTCTTGGCGGCGTTCCTGCGTCGTCCCCGTCCTCATTCTGCTCGATTAAAAGCTTCATAAACCGGGCTTCATGCTTTGCCGCATAGCTGGTAACTTTCCGCAGATTGGAGAGTACGCCAGCGGTCAAGAGGTCAGTGCGGATAAAGTGCGCTGTACAGTCGGCGGTGCGTTTCTTGTAGCTTCCGCAGATATAACAGTCCTGCTTGCGCTTGTCCGTCTGGTATCGCTGCTGGTACATGACACTGCCGCAGTCTGCACAAAAGAGTATGCCGGAGAACAAGCCCACTTCATCATAACGGTTGGGGCGTTTGCGCTGTTTGCGTAGCTCCTGCACCCGTTCCCATGTCTGGGTGTCTATGATAGGCTCGTGGTGGTTCTCGAAAATCACTTGCTTTTCCAGGGGATTTCTACGCTGTGCTTGACTTTATAAGAGAGTTTTTCCGTCTTGAAGTTTACCAGACAGCCTGTGTATTCCCGGTTTTCAAGGATATGTACCACGGTATTGGTCGCCCACTTGCACTCATAGCCGGGGTGGTAGCGGCGGGTGCTTCCCGTCCTGCGGTATTCCAGCGTCCCCGGCGTGGGGATCTGCTGCTCTGTGAGCATACGGGCTATCTTAGTCGGACCGTTCCCGGCAAGGCAGAGGTTGTATATCTGCTTGACTACGGGTGCGGCTTCCCCGTCAATGATAAAATTTTCGTCCTCGTCCATGAGGTAGCCATACACAGGTTTGCTTGTGATGGGCTTGCCACTCATGCCTTTTGAGCGTTTTTTACTGCCTTGATTTTCTTGCTCGTATCTCTCACCATCCATTCGTTGAAGAGATTACGCAGAGGGGTAAAATCATTGTCGCCCTGTGCGCTGTCCACTCCGTCATTGATAGCGATAAAGCGAACGCCCCTCTGTGGGAAAATCATTTCCGGTATACATTCCCACTTGGAGATAGTTTCGCCCCCTAACCGTGACATATCCTTGACGATAACGGTGCCGACTTTCCCGGCTTCAATGTCCGCAAGCATGGCTTGAAAACCTGGTCTTTGGAAAGTTCGCCCCAGAATAACCATCGTCCGTGTACCAGCGCAGATTGGAAAAGCCGTTCTGCTTTTTGCGTAGGTTTCAAGGATACGCTTCTGATTGGAAATGGAATTACTTTCGCCTTGCAGCTCGTCCTCATGGGATAGTCTTGGATAAAGGGCAGTGATTTTCTGGGTGGTCTGTCTTAACATAAAATCCTCCGTTTCCGACAGCCAGCCCCACTATTCCGTATTTCGATTATACCACATGGGGCGGCTGTCTGTATAGTGGCTTCTGCTTCTTTACCGCCCGGTAAAATGACGATTTTTTACTGTGCGGCTTGTAGCGTTAGGGCGAAAGCTGGGCTTTGTGTCCTGCGGCGGCTTCCGCCTCCAGCACTTTCATCATCTTATCGGCTGCGGTGTCGGTGGTATCTTTTTTGAAAAATCCGGAAACGACAAGGACGGTGTTGCCCATGCGGATCTCTGTCACGCAGTCCGGGCGGCGTTCCGGGGTGGTGTTCTGCTTGTTCTCTGCCATAGGCAACTCCTTTCATTTCATCAATTCTTTCAGCCTGTTCAGCTTGGCTTGCGCCGTTTCACGGCGGAAGTTCTCTCCCGTAAAGAGGATAGGGGCGCACATTTCCAAAAGGCGGTCATAAATCCGGGCATGGGCGGTGTCCAGCGGATTTTGCAGGCTGTCCAATGTCAGATTGGTGGTAACGATTAAGGGCTTGCGGCTGCGGTAGCGGCTGTCAATCACATTGTAGACCTGTTCTAAACCGTACTCTGTGCCGCGCTCCATTCCAAAATCATCAATGATAAGCAGAGGAAAACGGCAAAGACGCTCGATATACTCGTTGCGCCCCTCAAAGCTGGCGGTCAGGTCATTCAAAATCGCAGAGAAGTTCGTCATGCGGACAGCGACTTCCTGCTCCATGAGGGCATTTGCGATGCACCCGGCAAGGTAGCTTTTGCCTGTGCCGACGCTGCCCCAGAGCAGATAGCCGATATTTTCCTCGCGCATGAGTTTCCCAATGCTCCACATAGAAGTGTGCAATCTCCATTTGCGGGCATTTGCCGTTGTCATGTTGGCAAAAGTCCATTCCTGCATGGTAGGATTGGTAAAAATCCCCGGCGTTTCAAGTCCTCTACGGTGTCAAGGTGTTTCCTCTGCTGTTCGGCGGCTTCACGCTCCATGCGCTGCGCCCGCTGGCAGTCACACTCTGCCGGGTGTCGGTCACGCCCGAACAGGGCGGCTTGCTTTTTTCCGGAAGTAGGCTTCTTTCGGGGTGTGGCACTTGCCACAGTAAAGCAGCCCGTCCTCGCCCGTGTAGTCCTCCGGCTGTGGGGTAACAGCCGCCATATTCAAAACTCGTTCTGTAAACAGATTACTCATAAGCTCTCGCCCTCCTTGCAGGTGTATTCGGGTATGCCCTGTTTCGGGGCAGCCTTTGCGGTATCGTCTGCCGCCCATCTGCGGATAGTGGCGGCGTGGTTTTTATATTTCTTGCCCGTGGACGCGATATAGCCGGAAAGCCGCTCAATGTAGTACGCCCATTTTTCGGGCAGCTCCGCTTGCAGTTCGGAAAGCTCCGTATCAGTCAGAAATACATTCTCATATCTGCCATAGCTGCGGGCGAGGGCTTGTCCCTTTAACTCTCCCTCTTTTTCTAACTCTATATCTATCTCTTTCTTTATCTCTATCTCTGGTGGACGAATGTCGGACAAATGTCCGCCATTTGTCCGCGGCGGCAAAAGTGCCTTGTTTTCAAGCCTTGCGGCGCGTTTCCGTTCCGCTTCGGTAGAGGATTGACCGATCATCAGCTCGATGTCGGTCATATAAAGCAGCCCGCAGTCAAGCTGCTCCACAAGCCCTAACTGCTGGAAGATGGCTAATGCCCGTTCCACCGTCCCGATTTGGTGACGGGTCAGCGTGGCTATCATCTGGGCGGTATAGGGGATATGCTCGTCAAGCTGCAATCTGCCGCCATTTTTCAGCGATTTTAAGTACAGCTTCAAGAGGATATTGGAATACAAAATCCCGTCTTTCATGTCCTCCAACAGCACAATGGAATCGCTGTCGAAGAAGTTTTCTTTCAGCTTGAGGTAGTAATATTTGCGGTTATCTGCCATTGGCGGTGTCCTCCCTGTGTTTCCATCTCTTAGAGAAATACCGGGGGCAGAGGACGATAATCGCCCGGAAGCTCTGCTTGCAGCCGTGTGTGCAGCTCCGGCAAAGGTCATTGTAGGTAATACGGTTTCGGTGGTTGAGGAAAAAGCTCCATTCCAACCGCCGCTTTTTGCTCATGCGTGGCATTTCTCGCTCCTTTCTGCCGTTTCCGCTGGTATAAGCGGATAGGTCGGTAAAAATGTAGTTTCTCGGTGTCATTTTCGGGGATTTCCTGCGCTGTGCGCCCCGTTTCAAAGGTGGGCAGTATGCGGATAGGGTGCAGGGCATATCCCCGTTTTGGTATCGTTTCGGGGCGGTTTTTAACGCTCATGTTCGTGCTTTTTCTCTCTGTCTTTCTCGCCTTGCAGGATTTGAGAAAGATTGCTTTTCACGGTATGCAGCTCCTTGACACGGGCTTTTTTCTCCCGGTATTCGTTGTACCGGGCGTTCTTGTCGGCGGTTAGCTGCTCAATCTCGGCTTGCAGGGGGCTTATGGCTTGGCAGCTTGGAAACGCCATGCGCCCGGAAATAACGGGTGGCTGCGTCCGCTATGATAAAATCGCTTTCGTGCCGTTCCCGATAGGTGCTGCGGGCTTTTTCCGTTTTCTGTGCTTTCAGACCGTCACGGGCAGGCTTGGTCTTGGCATAGGCAAGCACCTGTTTCTGCAAGTCCTTTTTCTCACGGATAGCCGTTTCAATGGGCTTCAGCTTGGCGCTGCTGCTGTGCAAGTCCGCATTGGCAGACACAAGGGCTGCGTCCAGTTCATCCGGGGTAAAGCCGTATTGCTCCTAGCGGCAACGGTAGCCGCCATCTGTTTGAGATTGTGGACAGCCGCCCAACGGTCATAGCCGGTGCCCTTTCCCTCGGCTCGCTTCGCTGCCCGGTCAACCATGCGCTGAATACCGTCCTTTTCCGGGGTGGTTTGGACAGCTTTTTTGCCCTGCAAACGCTCCCTTATGTTGCGGGGGTATTCGGGTACGGTTGCGGTCTGCTCGGCGGCTCTGTGGGCGTTCTGTTCCAAAAGGGCAAGAACGGCAGCGCGGTCAAAATCATCTCCCAGCTTGCGGGCGGTAATGGGCTTTGTCCTGTCCGGCGTGAGGTAGGATAGCCGCCCCCGGCTCTCCTTGACAGTCACGCCCTGTTGCAAGAGAACGGCGGCGAACTCGCCATAGCTTGTGGCAGAGGACAGCGCGGTGCGTATGGCCTGCCGCAATTTTTCCTTGTCTGTTTCAAACTTCGTGGGCTTGGCTGGCTGCTCCTCTGCTGGCAAGGCGGCAGCTTCCTTGTCCAGCTTTGCCTGGTCCCCTTTCCGCTGCGCCCAGTATTCACGCTCGGTCACGCGGTTTTTGCTGCCATGCAAGAGGTCAATCTGATAGAGATTTTCCCGGTGGCACATCTCCATGACTTCGGCTTTGAAGTATTCCATCGCCGCGTCTGTGCAGCGGTGTTTGCACCCGGCGCGGGTGTCTGCCGGTCTGTCCATGTAGGCAGGAACGGAACTTCCTCTATCCGCAGAGAATTGATAACGATATGCACATGGATATTGCCGCTGTGGTTGTGTCCGTCCGGGTGGGTGCAGACAATGGCTTGGTGTCCGGGAAACTGCTTCCGGCAAAATTCCTCGCCCAACGCCTGCGCCCGGTCTACGGTCAAACCGTTGTCCACCGCGTCCCGTGGGTCAAAGCTGATAATGTAGTGGTGGCTTTTTACATCTTCCCGCTTCTGGTTCTTCCCATAGCGGAGATTGGAGCGCATACAGGCAACGGCAAAATCCTCGTCGCCGCAGTTCAGCGTGGCGATTCGATAGTCCTCCCCAGCATGAGCCGCCCGGTTTCATCAAGGGTGGGGCGCATGGTAAACTCGTCATGCTCAAAGGTCAAATACTGCTCGGCTGCGCCGTAGTCCGGCATTTTTAGAGCTGATATGTTTGAATGTTGCCAACCGCTTCACCTACCTTTCGCAAGACTTCAAACTTCAAGGCGGCAAGGTCGGAAATGGCGGCGCGGACTTCAACGGACAGCGCGTTATAAGGTGTTCCGTATTCGTTGAGGGCGCGGGCGATCTGGTTGAGGTTGCCGCCGATTTTCCCGTATTCGGCGGTCAACTTCCCAACAGCGGCAAGCAGTTCATCATTGACCGGGGAAATGGTAACAACGGGGCGAATGGTAGCCCGTGTAATGGCTTGCCGGATAAACTCGGCTTGGCTGATGTCGTAATGCTCCAGCCGCCCGGTGAAGTCGGCGTATTCTTCCTCGGTCATGCGGGTCTTGACTACATGGCTGCGGTGGGGTGTGTTGTATTTTTTCTTCAAGCGTTGACCTCCTTTCTCGCCCGACAGGGCGCATGAGCAGGGTTTGGGGAAGGCACTCCCCAACAAGATTTACCAAAGGGGCAAAACCGCAGATATGCGGATTTTGGCACCGTGGTAGAATCTTGCTCTAAAAAACTGCCGCTTTCCTCGGCGGCTCTGGTTTGCGGATATACTGGCTTGCTCCACCAATATAGCGATTGCGGCGGCGTGTTCTGCCCGCTGTTCACCACTACAACGGTGAAAAGGGTGCGTTTTGGCAAACGCAGCGGAAATTTTTTTGTTTTCCCTGTCTGCTCCCTACAACAATCCGGCGGTGTGGTTTGCCAAAGATTTTTGAAAATGGGCGCAAAAAAAGCAGTAAACCTTTTCAAGATTTACTGCTTATCTGCCGCTGTGATGGGCGGCGGTATTAAATTGTCAGCCGTTTTTTTCAATGGAACTTATCTGCAATCGCTTTCTTTCCGCTTTCCAATTCCTTTTCTGTAATCTTCCATAATCCTAACGCAATGATCTGCTATCTTTTGCATTCCGAGTTCTTCAAAAAAGGCAATTTGTATTTTCATCAGGTCTTCACAAACAGTCAACTTGCTCAATCATCCATATTGCTAATAGCAAGCCATGGGAACGCTTTATATTTCTTAGTGTCCCCAATGAGAAAATTGTACCCTATCAACTCATTTTCACGGAAAACGAAATAAAATTGTGGGCCTGAACCTGGAACTGACTTTTCCATAATTTGCTGCATTGTTTTCACGCCGCCGTATGCCGGAAAAAAAACCTATTCGCTCAAGAGCATTTAATATGTCAATCCTTTTATCTGTGGGTATGTCTCTATAATTGATAATCTGTTCCATTTGCTCTACCCTCATTGAAGTTTAATTTGTCAGGCTCTAATTATACAACTTTTCTGTTTAGCGGTCAAAGCGGAACTTCAACAGGCTTTCTATCAGTTGCCTGACGATATGCTCCTGCATATCCGTGTTAATCTGTCCGTCCATTTTCGCACAAGAGCGGATATATCCGGCATAATGGGATAGGACGGCGGCAACAGCTTCCGGGTCGCCCTCGCTTGCCTTAACGATTGTCTCATAGGGAAGTAGCTGGCTCATAGGACAAGCCCTCCAACTCTGCCCGTAGCCGCCGTAAAATCATCTGAATACGCCGCCCGGTTGTGTTGCCAGCCCGTCCATATCTCCGTCCAATCTCCCTATGCGTCAATCGTTGGAAGTAGTACAAGAAAATGATTTCCTGTTCCATCTGTGATAGTGCGGACAGGGCTGCGGCAAGCTCTGGACTTTCCAAAAGCACCATCTGACCACAGACGAAAAGCGGATAGCTGGTCATGCCGGATTGCTCCGCAAAGTATTTATCTGTGGTACTGAATGGATAGTGTTTTTCTTCTATCAGATATTCAAGCGAGATTTCCCGCTTGCGGCGGCTCCGTATGCTCCGGGCTGCGTCTATGGCAGCGTGGCGAATAACAGTCTTGCAAAAGGCATCGTGTGTATGCCGGATATGTTCTTGATACTTTTCGTGTTCGGTCATGGAAAATCCCCCTTTCTGAATAATGGCAGAGGGCGGCAGCATCTTGTGCCACTGTCGCCCTCTTGATTACCGAACAGCAAAGACGGGCGGGGCTGTCAACGGCGGCGCATTTGCGCCGTTCATCTTGACCGTTGACAGGCTCGGCTGGGTTTGCTATCTGCTCACGGCAATTCACTCTCATTGATAGGAATTGCCTCAAGTTCCGTATTCAAATTGTTCCAATAAGAGCCGATATCCGCACTTGTGAAATACTTAAAACCGCCTGCTGCTGACTTCAATTCGCCGTTTTTAACCCCATCGCAGGCGTAAATCAAATCGTAGCTTGTTCCATCTGAGAGGTTAAATCTAAAGCTGGTCACATCTGCTCCGGCAGTTTCCTCAGTTGTTTTGTCTTTTTAAGGATAAGCCCTTGAACTTATCATACAGGGTCTTTATATCATTTTCAGCAACAACTACTTTCTTTTCTGCTGATGCAGGCACTCCGTCATAGTGGTACATTTCAACGCTTTCGACATCTTCAACCTCAAATGGAAGTCGATTTTGACAGGCTCA
>VOFJ01000776.1_pt1 | contig 26807 bp, 32 predicted proteins | sample 5384081 | NCBI WGS metagenome assembly VOFJ01 (sample SAMN12384729, study PRJNA508395) | human gut metagenome | isolation source: healthy gut I | host: Homo sapiens | reverse complement strand
GGACAATGCTCCACCAAACAAGAGCCTCTGACTTAGGTCAGGGGCTTTTTTGTTGCATCATCCACTAACGCACGTCCGAGCAGGACGGTACAGGACTCGAACAGCAACGACGACGACCACGGCCAGCGGCCGAAACAGGGAGGAGTTGTTGGGACCACGTTCGATTTTTCAAGGCCCCGCCAAGGGGTTGCGGAAAAATCCGCAAACGCAACCCGTAAGGCCGTTTCCGCCAGATGCCGTTTCCTAGACCCCCCTAGGAATGTCTACCAAGAAAGATGCCGCTGCCGGAGCACCTTTCCAACCGACACCAGTCAGAGCGTCGAACCCGAACAATAATGACCAAAGGCAGGGTATCATCATGGCGATGGTATCCTGCCTTTTTGCTATTTTTAACCGCGTATGATATACTCGGCTTAGTTCAACAAATCGGAATTTGACAAAGGAGTGTGATAATATGGGTAAAGCGATTTTGGCAGCAATCGTTACATTGATTGCTGGTTATTTAGGTATGGTCGTAGGACTTGAACTTTTAGGTAATTGGGTTGAGTTTGATTGCTCATTGCTATTGCAGTAATGGGTGCTTTTATCATCTACTTCAACGACAAGAAGTAAGACAATTCCAGTTTGAAGAATTGAAAAAAACGGAATTTACCTATCAGGACATATAAACTCTTGACAATAAAGCTCCTATATAGTATGTTTTTAATAAACTACTATATAGGAGCTTTTGTATGGAAATGAATGGAGGATTTCTTGTTACCAAAATAAAACAGCTTGGAGACCGGATTTTCGAGAAGATTCTCAGTGAAAAGAATATTGATGCGTTTAATGGAGCCCAAGGACGTATTCTTTATGTGCTGTGGCAGGAGGATGGTATCTCAATCAGGTCACTCTCGACTAAATGCGGATTAGCGATAACATCTCTTACTACGATGCTGGAAAGAATGGAAAATCAAGGGCTGATAAGTCGTGTTCAGTCTGAAACGGACAAAAGGAAAACGCTCCTGTTTCTGACTGAGAAAGCACATGCCTTAAAGGGCGAGTACGATTCTGTATCTGATGAGATGGGCAGTATTTACTACAAAGGTTTTTCAGAGGAAGAAATTGCCCAGTTTGAGGAATGCCTCGACCGCATCAGAAAGAATCTTGAGGAGTGGCAGAAGTCATGAGTATTTGTATCAAAGATCAGATACAGAACATGAATATCGTCATTGGCTGCACAGTGGGGTGTACATATTGCTATGCCCGCAACAACGTGAAACGCTGGCATATGATTGATGATTTCGCTGACCCTGAATTCTTTCCGGGTAAGCTCAAGATGATGGAAAAAAAGAAACGTCCGCAGAACTTTCTTCTTACCGGCATGAGCGATCTCTCTGGATGGAAGCCGGAATGGAGAGACGAGGTATTTGCAAAGATCCGTGAAAATCCACAGCATCAGTTCCTGTTCCTTACTAAGCGACCTGATTTGCTGGATTTTGATACCGATCTGGAAAACGCATGGTTTGGCGTTACGTTGACGAGGAAAGTAGAACTGTGGCGTATCGACGCCATTCGGAAAAACGTCAGAGCAAAACATTACCATGTTACCTTTGAGCCGTTATTCGACGATCCCGGCACAGTTGACCTTTCCGGAATCAATTGGATCGTTGTCGGAACCATGACAGGAGCTCAGAACAGGAAGATTCATACGAAGTCGGAATGGGCATGGTCTCTGGCGGATCAGGCACATAAGCTCGGCATTCCGGTGTTTATGAAGGAAGACCTTGTCCCTATCATAGGGGATGAAAATATGATTCAGGAAATGCCGGAAGAATTTAATAAAGTGTTAGAGGTACAGAAATCATGGAAGAAGTAATAAAAATGGAATCCTCATTCGTGAGGTGGAAACAAAGAACATCATGACTAAGTCTAGTCTGCCGGTAGGCGGTTACTCAGTCAATCCCTATGTGGGCTGTACACATGCCTGCAAGTATTGCTATGCTTCTTTTTTTATGAAGCGCTTTACCGGGCACAAGGAGGAATGGGGCACTTTCCTTGATGTGAAGCATTGGCCAGAAATTAAAAATCCGAAGAAATATGCCGGACAGCGGGTGGTCATCGGTTCTGTGACAGATGGCTACAATCCACAGGAGGAGCAATTCGGGAATACCAGAAAACTTCTGGAGCAGCTGATCGGCAGTGACGCAGATATTCTGATCTGCACAAAGTCGGATCTTGTGGTACGGGATATTGATCTGCTGAAGAAGCTTGGACGTGTAACCGTTTCATGGTCGATCAACACACTGGATGAAAATTTCAAGAACGATATGGACTCTGCTTCAAGCATTGAACGGCGTATCGCTGCTATGAAGCAGGTATATGGAAGCAGGTATCCGTACAGTCTGTTTCGTATCCCCGGTATTCCCCGGTATCACGGATTTTGAAGCAATCTTTGAGCGGGTAAAGGATCAGTGCGATCTGTTCTGGCTCGAAAATCTCAATCTTCGAGGCGGTTTCAAAAAAGACAATTATGGATTATATCGCCGGAAAACATCCTGATCTTGTGTCGCTTTACGATGAGATCTATAACAAGCATAACCGCAGCTACTTTGAAGCACTTGAAGTAAAAGCTGAGGAAATGGCTAAGAAGTATGATTGTCCCTTTGTGGATAATGAAATGCCTTATGGCAGAGTCCCGCAGGGACATCCGGTGATCGTAGATTATTTCTATCATGAGGAAATCCGTGGGACAGAGAATACCGGAAAAAGAAATCGCTAACTTCGCGTTTGCGGAGCGCAGTGCAGCAATGAAAGCCCCAGTGGGGCTTTCATTAGTGCGCGGTTCCTAGACCCCTAGGAATGTCTACCAAGAAAGATTGCCTCTGCCGGAGCACCTTTCCAACCGACACCAGTCAGAGCGTCGAACCCGAACAATAATGACCAAAGGCAGGGGGTATCATCATGGCGATGGTGTCCTGCCTTTTGTGCTATATCAGCCTGTTCTTTCACGGGAGAGTATGGTATACTCGGCTTAGTTCAACAAATCGGAACTTGTCGGGGCGAAGCCCCTCCATCTTGCTGCGCAAGACCGTTCTGTCGCTTAAAAGCCCCACTGGGGCTTTCATTGCTGCGCTCCGCTCCACAAACGCGAACTTGTCGGGGCGAGGCCCCTCCATCTTGCTGCCGCAAGACCGTTCTGTCACTTAAAAGCCCCACTGGGGCTTTCATTGTTCCGCTTCGCTCCACAAACGCGAATTTATATATAAAGGAGAATATTGATGAAACTGTTTTTATGTTCGCACTTTTCAAGTGTAGGAAGTCTGATAAAGGAAGAAATTGAAAATAAAAAAGTCGCATTTATTCCAACAGCTTCGCTGCGTGAAGGCTACACCGGTTATGTCGGCTCGGCTCGAAAATTATTCAAAAAGGTGGGAGCAATCGTAACTGAAATTGATATTTCAACGGAGGCTTATTCAACGATACAGTCTGTTTTTGAAGATGCGGATGTGATATATTTTACCGGCGGAAATTCTTTTTTCCTTATAGACCAGCTCCGTAAAACGGGAACGGATGAGCTGTTGAAGAAAGAATTGGCAAAGGGAAAACTGATGATTGGTGAATCGGCAGGTGCGATTATATGCGCTCAAGCATCCAATATATCGAGCAAATGGATGAAAAGCCGGAGGACTACTCACAAGAAGATGATGCAGGGCTTGATTTGATTGATTTCTATGTTCTTCCGCATTATCTTACAGCACCATTTAAGAAAGTTACCGAGAAAATAATGACTGAGTTTTCGGATTTGAATCTATGTCCAATTAACAACCGTCAGGGAATTGTAATTGATGGTGAAGGTTCAAAGGTTATTTGCAAAGACTAATTTGAAAATTCCAGTTTGCCATACTCGCTCCCAGCAGGGTTTGGGGCTCCACACGCCCCAACAAGAGCACTATCGAAGTCCAACAAATGTCCGAACGCTGGCCCCGAACAGCAACGAGCAAAGGCAGGGTATCATCATGGCGATGGTATCCTGCCTTTTGCTATTTTCAACTGCGTATGGTATATTCGGCCTAGTTCAACAACTCGAAATTTGTGGAGGTAAAAACATGACGAACCCATTCTTTATAAGCGCGTATAACGCAAGGGCGGAATATGGCGATCACGCGACGCCGCCTCCCTCTCCGAGGGGCTGGCGCCGTCAGGCGACTGGGGGAGCAACTCCGGCTTTTTATTTATACCCCAAAAATTCTTTTTTTGCGATATCTGCGCTGCGCTTGGCATCCTTGGCATACCAGTCCGCGCCGATCTTCTTTGCGTATTCGGGGGTGAGCACTGCGCCGCCGACCATGATCTTGCAGTCGAGCTTTGCTTCGTGGAGGGCCGCGATGGTTTCCTCCATGCTCTTGAGGGTAGTGGTCATCAGGGCCGAAAGGCCCACCAGATGCACATTCTTTTCCCTCACAGTGTTCACCACCGTCTCCACCGGCACATCACGGCCCAGGTCGATCACCTCAAAGCCGTAGTTTTCGAGAATGACCTTGACGATGTTCTTGCCGATGTCGTGCACGTCGCCCTTGACCGTGGCCAGCACGATGCGGCCCTTGCTGGCCCCGGCCTCGCCCCTCTTTGGGCAATGACGTTCTTGATCTCCTCAAAAGCGCTCTGGGCCGCACTTGCGGCCTGCAGCAGCTGCGGCAGGAAGAGGGTGCCCTTCTCGTACTTGTTGCGCCACGATGTCCAGCGCCGGGATCAGTGCTTCATCCACCAGTTCCAGCGGCTCCTTCGTTCCAGCAGTGCCTTGGTCTGGGCCGCAGCTTCACCCTTCAGGCCCTTTTCCACGGCCTTCATCAGCGGGGCATAAGGGCCCGGACAGTTCCGCTTCGCCGCCGGATGGGCCCGTGGCCGGCCGCACCGCTTGGGCAGCCTTGGCCAGCGCGGCGGAGGCGGGCACCCGGTTCGCGTACCGCTCGATGTACTTCGTGCTCTGGTGGTCTCGGTTGATGAGTACATTGTAGGCGTAGACTGCCGCCATCATGTCTTCGCTGGAAGGATTCATGATGGCAAGGTCGAGGCCCGCGTACATGGCCATGGTGAGGAAAGTGGTGTTCAGATAGGGGCGGCAGGGCAGGCCGAAGCTGATGTTGGACACACCGAGGATGGTGCGGACGCCCAGCTCCTTTTGCAGGTTTCCAGCGCCTGCACGGTGGCCAGCACATCCTGCTGCTGGGCGCTGGCGGTCAGGGTCAGACAGTCGATGTAGATATCCTCCTGGGAGATTCCGACTGCCAGTGCCGCCTCGTGTGATGCGGCGGGCCACGGCCACACGATCCTCGGCTTTGGGGCTGGATGCCACGCTCATCAATGGCGGCAAGGCCGACGACGGCCGCGCCGTACTTTTTGCAGAGGGGCAGGACGCTCCAGCACTTCGGTCTCGCCGTTCACCGAGTTGACGATGGGCTTGCCGTTGTAGACCCGCAGGCCCCGCTCGAGGGCGTCTGCGTGGGAGGAATCCAGCTGCAAGGGCAAGCTGACGACGCTCTGCAGCGCTTTGACCACCTGTTCATCAGCGCGGGCTCGTCCACGCCCGGGGGCGCCCACGTTCACGTCCAGCACCTGAGCACCGGCTTCAGACTGGCTGACCGCCTGCTCGAGAACGTAATTCATGTCATCTTCCCGCAGTGCCTGCTGGAAGCGCTTTTTGCCTGTGGGGTTGATCCGCTCGCCCACCACGGTGATGCCGTCCACGGTGACGAAGCTCATCGGCGTGCAGAGCACCGAGGGCATGGCGTGGGCGAGGCGGCCGGGCTTGCAGCCGGCGAAGACACTGTTCAGCAGCTTGATGAACTCCGGCGTGGTGCCGCAGCAGCCGCCCGCCGCGAACAGATGCAGATCCCGGTAGGGCTTCATTTCCATCCCAAAAAGCTGCGGGGTGATGTCGTAACCGGAGCCGTCGGCCCGGGGCAGACCCGCATTGGGCTTGACGAAGACCGGGAAATCTCCGGGCACAGCCTCAGCCAGCCGCTTTGCCATCGGGAAGATCTCCTTGGGGCCCAGCGAGCAGTTGATGCCGACGGCGTTGGCACCCAGGCCCCGCGCCGTGGCCGCAAAGCTCTCCACCGTACAGCCCGTAAAGGTGCGGCCATTCGCCTCAAAGCTCATGCTGGCGATGATGGGCAGGTCACAGTTCTCTTTGGCGGCCAGCAGGGCGGCTTTCATTTCATACAGGTCGGTGAAGGTCTCAAAAAAGACGAGGTCAGCCCCGGCGGCGACACCCGCCCGGACGATGCGGCCATACTCGGCCACGGCGTCTTCAAAGGCCAGCGTGCCGTTGGGCTCCAGCAGTTCGCCCAGCGGGCCGACGTCCAGCGCGGCCAGTGCGCCGTAGGGGGCGCAGGCCCGCTTGCAGTTGGCGATGCCCGCCGCAATGATCTCTTCCAGCGTGTAGTCGCTGCCCGCCAGCTTGTGGGCCGACGCGCCGAAGGTGTTGGCGTTGACAATGCGGCTGCCCGCAGCGGCATATTTTGCATGGATGCTCTCGATCAGCTCCGGGTTGGTGATGTTCAGTTCCTCCGGCTTTGCGCCCAGCTTCAGGCCCGAAGCCTGCAGCATGGTGCCCATGCCGCCGTCCAGCAGGATGGTATTCGGTTGGGTAAACAGTTCATTCGCTTGCACAGGTGATCCCCCTCTTTCGATATTCGCAGCGGGTGCGCAGCACACAGTGGCCGCACCCTGCGAGATGGCCCTTGACCGGGTGTTCGCTGACGCCCAGCAGCGCGGTAACGCTCTTGCGGGGGTCATGAGGTTGGTGTCCGTCACGCACAGACCGGCCCGCCGGGCAGTATCCAGCGCCGCCGCCACCGACAGCGGCTGTACCGTGATGGGCCAATCGCCGTAGCCCGGCGAGTAGCGGCCGGTCAGATAGCGGCCCTGCCCTGCTGCCGCATTGCGCAGTTCGGCTTCGGCGGCATCGGCCATCTGCTCTGCCAGCGCGGAACCCAGCGCATCCGACGCAACGCCCGCCGCGATATCTCCCCACACCGGCCCGGCGGATCTGTGCATCCACGCCGGGGCCAAGGGTCACGGCCAGCAGGATGGCCCGGTCACAGCCGGTCAGGTGGCGGTACACATGCTCCCCTGCAAAGGCCCGCTTCCGCAATGCTGTCCACATCGGCTTCCAGCCAGACGGCGTGGGGCGCTGCCGCCGCCAAGATGGGCACGGCACACCTCTCTAATAAAGCGGCCGTTGCCGCATCCGGTTCGCCCCGCTGGCCGAAATACCGCGCAGCCTGTTTCAGATCAATGGTCTCCGGCTTTTCCAGCGCCAGCGGCCGGCTTGGCCCGATGGACATCGCCGCTCCCCCTCTCTTTTTTTCGATAATAGCATCAGTATACAACAGGGAAAGAGTTCCGTCAACGAAAAGTGCCCTCCACATTTCACGATGCCGGGCTTACCCGGCCCCACCTTACGCAGTGCCAAACAAAGGCCCTGCTTCGCCGCCAACATCCTTGCCCTCTCCAAAAATTTTTTCCAAACATTTTTTCATTAACCTATTGACAATCTAGGTAAATGGGGATATAATGCAGCCATCCAATCCACCAACTTGGTGGGATTTCAGAGAAAAAGGAGGGCACCACAATGACGCTGATCTGGAAAAATCTGCTGCACGCGAACTTCCGTTGTGGGCGAATGTACTCAGGCCGGGCAGAAAATCTGACGAGCTGCTGTGCTTTTCCCTCCGGTGGACGAATGTGTCCCGAAGTGTAATGCTGCAAGCGCAATGTCGAACTTCTTGCCCGGTACGCTGTCTTGAGACCGCAGCGACCGGGATTTTTTGTAAGTAAAAATAATACTATTCGTACAAAATAGAGAGGTAAATAACATGTCTGACTATAAATTTGAAACCCTTCAGCTCCACGTCGGTCAGGAACAAGCCGACCCCGCCACCGATTCCCGCGCAGTGCCCATTTATCAGACCACTTCCTACGTCTTCCGCAACAGCCAGCACGCCGCAGACCGGTTCGGTCTGGCGGACGCGGGCAACATCTACGGCCGCCTGACGAACTCCACCCAGGACGTGTTTGAGGAGCGCATCGCCGCGCTGGAGGGCGGCGTGGCCGCTCTGGCGACCGCTTCCGGTGCAGCTGCCATCACCTACACCATCGAGGCACTGGCTCAGGCCGGCGACCACATCGTAGCTCAGAAGACCATCTACGGCGGCAGTTACAATCTGCTGGAGCACACTCTGACCCAGTTCGGCGTTACCACCACCTTCGTGGACGCTCACGATCTGGAAGAGGTGGAGAACGCCATCCAGGAGAACACCCAGGCCGTCTACCTCGAGACCCTGGGCAACCCCAACTGCGACATCCCGGACATCGAGGCCATTGCAGCCCTCGCCCATAAGCACGGTCTGCCGCTGGTCATTGATAACACCTTCGGCACCCCGTACCTGATCCGTCCCATCGAGCACGGCGCAGACATCGTGGTTCACTCCGCTACCAAGTTCATTGGCGGCCACGGCACCACGCTGGGCGGCATCATCGTGGACAGCGGCAACTTCGACTGGAAGGCCAGCGGCCGTTATCCCAACATCGCCGCGCCCAACCCCTCCTACCACGGTGTTTCGTTTGCCGAGGCTGCCGGTCCCGCCGCCTTCGTCACCTATATCCGTGCCATTCTCCTCCGCGACACGGGCGCAACTCTCTCCCCCTTCAACGCATTCCTGCTTCTGCAGGGCATCGAGACCCTGAGCCTCCGCATCGAGCGCCATGTGGAGAACACCAAGAAGGTCGTCCAGTTCCTCGCCAACCATCCGCAGGTCGAAAAGGTCAACCATCCGTCCCTGCCCGACCACCCCCCGGATCACGCGCTGTACGAGAAGTATTTCCCCAACGGCGGCGCCTCCATCTTCACCTTTAATATCAAGGGCGGCCGTAAGGAAGCCTTTGAGTTCATCGACCACCTGAAGATCTTCTCGCTGCTGGCCAACGTCGCTGACGTGAAGAGCCTGGTCATCCACCCGGCCACCACCACCCACAGCCAGCTGAACGACGAGGAGCTGGCCGAGCAGCAGATCTATCAGAACACTATCCGCCTGTCCATTGGCACCGAGCATATCGACGACATCCTCGCCGACCTCGAAGCCGGTTTCGCAGCCGTCCGCGGCGAGTGATGGTGCCGGGCGCCGTACCCCCATGCTCTGACAAACAACTCTCCTTCCTGTGTGTGTAAAAACCAGAAGAACTTCTGCCTTTCAGCTGGGCGGAGGTTCTTTTGGTTTTTGTTTTATGAACGAACTGCGAAGTTTTTGCAAAATGGTGCTGGCAAAACTGGCATATTAAATTTGAATGTGCTACTCTCTTTTCAGAGAGGCTTTATACGACCTAAAAAGGAGGATCTTCATGAAAGAAGTCAAAACGCCCAGAAAGCCGCTGGCGATCTATTATGCCATCGTGCTTTTACTGATTCTGCTCCTCAATGTCGTGCTTGTGCCGTGGATGAACGAACGGCAGATCAAAGAGGTGGACTACGGCACCTTTATGAGCATGACCGAGGAGAAGAACATCGGCAAAGTGGACATCGAGTCCAACCAGATCATCTTCACCGATAAGGACAACACCCAAGTCTACAAGACCGGCCTGATGGATGACTCCGGCCTGACCGAGCGGCTTTACACCGCCGGGGCCGAGTTTTCCAGCGAGATCGTGGAACAGGGGTCTCCGATCCTCAGCTTTCTGATCTGGTTCGTGCTGCCCATCATCCTGTTCACCGCACTGGGCAACTATATGAACAAAAAGCTCATGGATAAGATGGGCGGCCCCAACTCCATGATGTTTGGCGGCATGGGAAAATCCAACGCCAAGATCTATGTGCAGTCCACCCAGGGCATCCACTTTGCCGACGTGGCCGGTGAGGACGAGGCCAAGGAGAACCTGCAGGAGATCGTTGACTACCTGCACGACCCCAGCAAGTACAAGGACATCGGCGCCCAGATGCCAAAGGGCATTCTGCTCGTGGGCCCGCCGGGTACCGGCAAAACCCTGCTGGCCAAGGCGGTTGCGGGCGAAGCAAACGTGCCCTTCTTCTCCATTTCCGGCTCGGAATTTGTGGAGATGTTCGTGGGCATGGGCGCCTCCAAGGTGCGCGACCTGTTCAAGCAGGCAAAGGAAAAGGCCCCCTGCATCGTCTTCATCGACGAGATCGACGCCATCGGCAAGAAGCGCAACAGCGGCATGTACGGCGGCAACGACGAGCGGGAGCAGACCTTAAACCAGCTTCTGACCGAGATGGATGGCTTTGAGGGCAACACCGGCGTCATCATCTTGGCGGCTACCAACCGTCCCGAGTCCCTGGATCCCGCGCTGACCCGTCCCGGCCGGTTCGACCGGCGGGTACCGGTGGAGCTGCCCGACCTCAAGGGCCGCGAGGAGATCCTGAAAGTCCACGCCAAAAAGATTGCACTGGCCCCGGGCGTGGATTTCAAGCACCGTGGCCCGCATGGCCTCCGGCGCTTCCGGCGCTGAACTGGCCAATATCGTCAATGAGGCCGCCCTGCGCGCTGTACGGGAGGGCCGCACTAAGGTCACCGAGGCCGACCTGGAAGAGAGCATCGAGGTCGTCATTGCCGGCTATCAGAAGAAGAATCTCCATCCTCACCGACCACGAAAAGCGGATCGTATCCTACCACGAGATCGGCCATGCGCTGGTGGCCGCCCTCCAGACCCATTCCGCCCCGGTGCAGAAGATCACCATCATTCCCCGGACCTCCGGCGCCCTGGGCTATACCATGCAGGTGGAGGAGGGCAACCATTATCTGATGACCAAGGAGGAGATGGAGAACAAGATCGCCACCCTCACCGGCGGCCGGGCCGCCGAGGAGGCGGTGTTCGGCTCCGTCACCACCGGCGCCTCCAACGACATTGAGCAGGCCACCAAGCTGGCCCGGGCCATGATCACCCGGTACGGCATGAGCGACGATTTCGGCATGGTGGCGCTGGAGACCGTGACCAACCAGTATCTGGGCAGGGATACGTCCCTGGCCTGCTCTGCCCAGACCCAGTGCGAGATCGACCAGAAGGTAGTGGAGCTGGTCAAGGCCCAGCACGCCAAGGCTGTGCAGATCCTGACCGACAACCGCGCAAAGCTGGATGAGCTGGCCCGGTTTCTGCACGAAAAAGAGACCATTACCGGCGATGAGTTCATGGAAATTTTGGATTCCCCGCACAATCCCCTTTCCCCTTTCGTATTCCAGATAGAACGGACAACCAACGTCCGGAAATACAGGAGGACACATCCATGAAGATTTTTGAATACGAAACTCGCCCGTCAGGCCATTGCGGCCGCCCTTGTTCTGTCTGCCGCCAGCAGCCATGAGCGTCGGTGCCTTCGCCGCAGAGGGCGAAGCGGACACCGCCGCCCTCACCGAGGATGTCACCGTCGCTGGTTACCTGCCCCCGCAGGATGAGAGCATCATGGTCCAAGGCGACATCGCCCTCCACAGCGCCGATGTGGCCGTGGGCGAGGCCGACCCCACCTACGGCGGCTACGCCTCCCGGTGGAAAACCCGGTGCAGGGCAACGTCATGATGATTGCCGAGACCGGCGATGCGCAGACCTCGGCGTCGGCGGCTGACTCCAGCACGGACACCACATCCAAAGCCGTTTACACGGCACGATACACCGTCAAGGGTCTGCTGGGCAAACAGGTGCTCTACACCGCCACACAGGAGGGCCGCGTAATGACCCTCTCCGTCCCGGAGGACATCGCCACCTTCCGCGCCACGGTCGGTGAGATGCGCAAGCTGATGGCCAACGGCATCAGCACCGTGGTGCTGCAGACCAACAAGAACTCCACCACCCTGAACCTTTCCCTGCTGTGCGAGGGCCAGTCCGATAAGACCAAGATCACCCTCCGCCACTTTGGCAGCAACGCCGCCCTGACCGTCGGCCTCCCGCTGCCGCCGCGACCTGATCGTAGGCCGCGACTCGAACTACGGCGGCTACGCCTCCCGGTGGAAAACCCCATTCAGGGCAACGTCATGATGATCTCCGGGACCGGTGATGCGCAGACTTCCAGCGGCCGCTGACCCGTTCCGGTGCATCGAAGAATGAAACCTGCCCGGAATTTTCCGTCGAAAGTTGAATTTTCTTCATTTTGCATCTGAGTCAAACTGCTTGACAGAGGCAGACGGGTTTGGTACAATAAGCTCACTTTGAAACAAGCATAAATGCGTTGACGGGGAAAAAACGAAGTGTTTTCTGCTTGCAGAGAGCCGCCGGGTGGTGCAAGGCGGTGCGGAGAGCTTCGGCTACTGGCCCCTGAGCGGCAAAGCTGAAATCGCAGTAGGCTTTGACGGATGCCCACCGTTACCGGGGCAGCGATTCGCCGCCAAAAGCCGATCGTGTCGAGTGGCTGGCTCTGCCAGCAAAGAGAGTGGTACCACGGGTGCCCTGTAGTTTGAACTTACAGGCTCTCGTCTCTCAAGGGATTTCGTCCTTTGAGACGGGGAGCCTTTTTCTTTCGTATAGGGGCAGCGGCCTTGCCCTCTCAGGCGCTTCGCGCCAGCTCCCCCAAAGGGGGGAGCTTAAAACCTCTCACTTTGGGAGAGGTGGCATTGCAAATGACGGAGAGGGCAAGGACGCTGACAAAACGTGTTGACCGTAAGTTGATAGGAAGCTGGAGGAAAACAAAAATGATGGACGCCACCAAATACGCACCGGGTTACTACCCGGTCCCCGCCGGTTATGACAGCTGGGTAAAAAAAGACCACATCGAACAGGCCTGCATGGTGCAGCGTGGATCTGCGCGACGGCAATCAGGCCCTGATCGTGCCCATGAGCCTTGAGGAAAAGCTGGAGTTCCTTCCAGATGCTCGTCAAGATCGGCTTCAAGGAGATCGAGGTCGGCTTCCCCGCCGCCAGCGAGACCGAATATGAGTTCCTGCGCACCCTCATCGAGAAGAATATGATCCCCGATGACGTCACCGTGCAGGTGCTGACCCAGTGCCGCGACCACATCATCCGCCGCACCTTCGAGGCCGTCAAGGGGCGCGCCCGCGCGGTCATCCACTTCTACAACTCCACCTCCGTCGCCCAGCGCGAGCAGGTGTTCCACAAGTCCAAAGAGGAGATCAAGAAGATCGCCACCGACGGCGCAAAGCTGGTCAAACAGCTCAGTCAGGAGTACGAAGGCAACTTCCTCTTCGAGTACAGCCCCGAAAGCTTCACCGGCACCGAGGTCGATTACGCTGTCGAGGTCTGCAACGCCGTGCTGGACATCATGCAGCCCACCCCAGACCGCCCGATGATCATCAACCTGCCCGTCACGGTCGAGATGAGTATGCCCCACGTTTACGCAAACCAGATCGAGTATTGCGACAAGCACCTCAAGTACCGCGACAGCGTCATCATCTCCACCCACCCGCATAATGACCGCGGCACCGGCGTCGCCTGTGCAGAGCTGGCCGTTCTGGCAGGCGCTCAGCGGGTGGAGTGCTGCCTCTTCGGCAACGGCGAGCGCACCGGCAACGTGGACGCTGTGACGCTGGCCATGAACATGTACAGCCACGGCGTTGACCCCAAGCTGGATTTTTCCAATATGCCGGAGATCTGCGCCACCTACGAGCGGCTGACCCGCATGCACGTCTACGAGCGCCAGCCCTATTCCGGCGCGCTGGTCTTCGCCGCCTTCTCCGGCTCCCACCAGGACGCCATCGCCAAGGGCATGACCTACCGGAAGGAGCACCACCAGCACCGGTGGGACTGCCCCTATATCCCCATCGACCCCCACGACATCAGCCGCACCTACGACGCGGACGTCATCCGCATCAACAGCCAGAGCGGCAAGGGCGGCATCGGCTTCCTGCTGCAGCAGAACTACGGCTACAACCTGCCCCCCCGAAGATGCGCGAAGACCTCGGCTATAAGGTCAAGAACGTCTCCGACCACAGCCACAAAGAGCTCAGCGCCGCCGAAGTGCTCCGCATCTTCGAGGATACCTTCCTCAACAAGTCGAAGCCCCTGTCTGTCGTCGAGGCCCACTTCGCACAGGTCAACGGCATCACCGCCACCGTCACGCTGGATCTGAACGGTCAGCGCAAGGTGGTCACCTCGGTGGGCAACGGCCGTCTGGACGCCGTGGCCAACGCCATCCAGAGCGCTACCGGCATGGACTTCCACCTCGAAGTCTACTCCGAGCACAGCCTTGACGAAGGCTCCACCTCCCGCGCCGCCTCCTATGTTGGCCTCGTGGGGCGACGGCAGCATGACGTGGGGTGCCGGCACCGATACCGATATCATCGTGGCCGGTATCAAGGCGCTGGTATCTGCTATTAACAGCAAATAAAGAAAAGCATCTTCTCTGTACAACCTCTCCGTCAATGCTTCGCATTGCCACCTCCCCTAGTAGGGGAGGCCTTGGCAGTCCCCCGCAAAGTAAACGGTTTCGAGAGGCTCCCCTACTAGGGGAGCTGTCGAGCGGCAGCGAGACTGAGAGGTTGTATGGAGGAAAGCCTAAGATAAAAGGAGAGATTACCACCATGGGAATGACCCTGACGCAGAAGATTTTAGCCGCACATGCCGGTCTGGCCGAGGTCAAGGCCGGCCAGCTCATCCGCGCCAAGCTCGACATGGTGCTGGGCAATGACATCACTACCCCCGTCGCCATCAACGAGTTCGAAAAGCGCGGGCTTCAACGGCGTGTTTCGACAAAGAGCACATCGCCATCGTCCTCGATCACTTCGTCCCCAACAAGGACATCAAGAGCGCCCAGCAGTCCAAGCAGTGCCGCGAGTTCGCCAACAAATACGACATCCTCAACTTCTTCGACGTGGGCCATATGGGCGTGGAGCACGCCCTGCCTGCCCGAAAAAAGGCATCGTGACCGCGGGCGACTGCGTCATCGGCGCGGACAGCCACACCTGCACCTACGGCGGCCTCGGCGCATTCGCGACGGGCCTCGGCTCCACCGACGTCGCCGCCGGTATGGCCACCGGCAAGGCGTGGTTCAAGGTGCCCGCCGCCATCAAGTTCGTGCTCAAGGGCAAGTTCGGCCCCCGCGTTTCCGGCAAAGACGTCATTCTCCACATCATCGGTATAATCGGCGTGGATGGTGCGCTGTATAAGTCGATGGAGTTCACCGGCCCGGGCGTCGCCAACCCTGTCCATGGACGACCGGCTGAGCATCGCCAACATGTCCATCGAGGCCGGTGCCAAGAACGGCATCTTCCCCGTGGACGGCGTGACCAAAGGCTTATCTCAAGGGACCGCAGCCAGCGCGAGCCGGTGTTCTATGAGGCCGACCCAGACGCCGAGTACGAGAAGACCATTGAAATCGACCTCGCCCAGTTTGAGCCGACCGTCAGCTACCCCCACCTGCCCGAGAACACCCACCCCGCCAGCGAGGGCAAGGACATCAAGATCGACCAGGTGGTCATCGGCAGCTGCACCAATGGCCGCCTCGAGGACATGGAAGCCGCTTACAACATCCTGAAGGGCAAACACATCGCCAAGGGCGTGCGCGGCATCATCATCCCCGCCACCATGGCTGTTTATAAAGAGTGCATCCTCCGCGGCTGGACTACCGCCTTCATCGACGCGGGCTGCATCGTTTCCACCCCCACCTGCGGCCCGTGCCTGGGAGGCCACATGGGGATTTTTGGTGCCGGCGAGCGTTGCATCGCCACCACCAACCGCAACTTCGTGGGCCGCATGGGCCACGTGGAGAGCGAGGTCTATCTGGCCTCTCCGGCCGTCGCTGCTGCCAGCGCCCTCACCGGTTACATCACCGACCCCCGCACGGTCTAAGAGAGGAGAAACACCATGAACAATGCAAACGGTTCCGTTTTCAAATATCCGGACAATGTGGACACGGACGTCATTATCCCCGCGCGCTATCTGAACACCCAGGACGCGCACGAGCTGGCGACCCACTGCATGGAGGACATCGACAAAGAGTTCATGAACAAGGTCCACGAGGGCGATATCATGGTCGGCGGCTGGAACTTTGGTTGCGGCTCTTCCCGCGAGCATGCCCCCTGGCCATCAAGACGGCGGGCATCTCGGTGGTCATCGCCAAGAGCTTTGCCCGGATCTTCTACCGCAACAGCATCAACATCGGTCTGCCCATCATGGAGTGCCCGGAGGCCGTGCCGACGCCATCGCCGCAGGCGATGAAGTCAGCGTCAATTTCGACACCGGCGTCATCACCGATGTGACCACCGGCAAGGTTTTCCAGGCCGAGCCGTTCCCGCCCGTTCATCCAGAAGATCATCGCCGACGGCGGCCTGATGAAGTCGCTGACGAAGAAATAACTCCTTCCGTCATCGCTGCGCGATGCCACCTCCCTCAAAGAGGGAGGCTGTCGCGAAAAAGGGAGAGTTCTGCAAAAGGAGCCATTATGGAAAAGAACATTGCTGTCATCTGGGGCGACTGCTCCAGCCCCGAGATCGTGAAGCAGACCCTCCGCGTTCTCGATAAGGTGGCCGAAAAGTACGGCCACACCTTCCACTACACCGACGCCGCAATGGGCGGCGAGGCCATCGACAAGTACGGCGACCCGCTGCCCCAGCATGAGCTGGACAAGTGCCTCGCGGCCGACAGCGTCCTTCTGGGCGCAGTGGGCGGCCCAAAGTGGGAGGGTCTGCCCGGTGAGCAGCGCCCTGAAAAGGGCCTGCTCCGCCTCCGCGCCGGCATGGGCCTCTACTCCAACAACCGCCCGGCCAAGATCTGGCCTCAGCTGGCCCCGGCCAGCCCCCTCAAGCCCGAGATCGTGGCCAAGGGCATCGACTTCATCATCGTGCGTGAGCTCATCGGCGGCGTGTACTTCGGTAAGCACAAGACTGAGACGCTGGCAAATGGCGAGAAGCAGGCTGTGGATTCGATGCCCTACTCGGAGCACGAGATCGAGCGCATCGGCCGCATCGGCTTTGAGACCGCCCGCAAGCGCCGCAAGAAGGTGTGCTCCGTGGACAAGGCCAACGTGCTGGACACCAGCCGCCTGTGGCGTTCGGTCATGCACCGCCTGCAGGCTGAGTACCCCGAGGTGGAGTACAGCGAGATGTTCGTGGACAACTGCGCGATGCAGATCGTGCGGGACCCCAGCCAGTTCGACGTCATCGTGACCGGCAACCTCTTCGGTGACATCCTCTCCGACGAAGCTTCCGTCATCACCGGTTCCATCGGTATGCTGCCTTCCGCCTCCCTCGGCACGGGCAATCCCGGCCTGTTCGAGCCCATCCACGGCTCCGCGCCGGACATCGCCGGACAGGATATCATCAACCCCATCGCCTGCATCCTGTCCGCCGCCATGATGCTGCGCTATTCCTTCGGCCTGACCGAGGAAGCCGATGCCATCGAAAACGCCGTGAACAAGGTGCTCGACAAGGGCATCCGCACCGCCGACAACATGAGCGACGGCTGCACCTGTGTCGGCTGCACCGGCATGGGCGACGCGATCCTTGCAGAGATCTAAAACGTTTTTTTCGAAGCGGTGCCCCCCCGGCGGTCACCGCTTCTTTTATTTGCCGCTTGTCATTCTACCCGTCGCGGTCATGAAATACATTCATTTGACAAAATACTTTTGCTAACCTATACTTTATACCATCACTGACGGAACAAAGGATAGGATAAAAAGATGTTGACTCTCGACAAAGTATACCATGCCGCCTTCGTGCTGAAGGACGTTGCACGCAAGACCGACCTCATCGAAGCACCCAAGCTCTCCAAGGACTGCCAGCTCTACCTCAAAACCGAAAACCTGCAGGTGACCGGCAGCTTTAAGGTGCGCGGTGCCTACTATAAAATCAGCCAGCTTTCCGGGAGGAGAGCGCCAAGGGCGTCATTGCCTGCTCGGCGGGCAATCATGCACAGGGTGTGGCGCTGGCCGCTACCCGCCGTGGCATCAAGAGCATCGTTTGCATGCCGGACGGTGCCCCCATCATGAAGGTGGAAAATACCAAGAATCTGGGCGCAGAAGTGTGTCTGGTGCCCGGCACCTACGACGACGCCCACGACAAGGCCGTGGAGCTGCAGGAAGAGACCGGCATGACCTTTATCCACCCCTATGATGACGAGCAGGTCATTGCCGGTCAGGGTCACCATTGGCCTGGAAATTCTGGATCAGCTGCCGGATGTGGACGTTGTCGTTGTGCCTGTGGGCGGCGGCGGACTCATCTCCGGCGTGGCCTTTGCCATCAAGAGCCTGAAGCCCGACGTCAAGGTCTACGGCGTGCAGGCCGAGGGCGCACCCAGCATGTATCGTTCCCTCCATGAGCACAAATACCAGACTCTCTCCGCCGTTTCCACCTTTGCAGACGGCATTCAGGTCAAGACCCCCGGTGAGCTGACCTACAAGCTCTGTGAGCAGTATGTGGACGACATCGTGACCGTGACGGAAGGATGAGACCGCTGCCGCCATCCTCTCGCTGATGGAGAACCAGAAGCTGGTTGCCGAGGGTGCCGGAGCCGTGCCGGTGGCTGCAGTGCTGTTCCACAAGCTGCCGGTCGAGGGCAAAAGGTGGCCTGCGTCGTCTCCGGCGGCAACATCGATGTGAACATCCTCAACCGCGTGATCACCCGTGGTCTGGTCATGAGCGGCCGCAAGGCGAACATGACCATTGCGCTGGAGGACAAGCCCGGCCAGCTCAAAAAGGTCGCCGAGATCGTCTCCCGCTGCGGCAGCAACGTCGTCTCCGTCCTGCATGACGGCTCCGACCCCAACATGCCCATCTCCAGCTGTTTCCTCAAGCTGGCACTGGAGACCCGCGACCACGCCCAGATCGAACAGATCCGTCAAGAGCTCACCAAGGCGGGCTTCCAGCTCGTCGCCGAGCGCGTTTGATTTTTGTAGCACCGATTTTTTTTCCTCAAAAAAGGCAGTGCCCGTCTCAATCGGGCACTGCCTTTTCGCTTGTGTTCTGTCAAATTTTATGTTATTCTGTAATTGCCGTCTCCCCCGCCCCCTCCATTGGGAAGGAGGTGAAGCGCTTTGTCTGCGATTCCATCTTTCGCGCTGTCCGTCGCAGCAGGTATCGTTTCGTACTATATCTGCAAATGGCTTGACGAACAGTTCTTTATGGACGGTAAGCATTAACCCCAGCAACAAGAAGCCCCTCGGTACTGCAATACCGGGGGGCTTCTTGTATGCCTTCATGAAGCACCATGTCAGCATTCATCTTTCGCAAGTTTATTATATGCGCTTTCGAGATGTTTGTCAAGCAGACACGTCCTTTTTTATTTCTGCACGCCGCTCTCGCACTGTTCAATGAACTGCTTTGCCACGCGGGGACTGCGGCCGCCGGCCCGGATGGCAAAAGCTTCGGCTTTGACCAGCAGCTGATCCATCGGCATCTGGATGTTATGCTGCTTGGCCAGTTCGGTGAGGATGGTCTCGAACCGTGCTTTCTCCGGCCGCTGGAACGTGACCGTGAGGCCGAACCGGGCCGACAGGCTCATGAGCTCCTGCCGGGTATCGGCCTCGTGGATGTCGTCGCCGGTGCGGTCGGTCAGTGTTTCTTTAATAAGGTGGCGGCGGTTGCTGGTGGCGTATACGGCAATATTGCCGGCCCGGCCGCCCACGCTGCCCTCCAGGATCGCCTTGAGGGCGGCGAAGTTGTCGTCATTGGCGGTGAAGCTCAGATCGTCGATGAACAGGATGAATTTCAGCGGATTGGCGGCCAGGGCGTCCATCAGATCCGGGATCTGGTAGAGCTGGTTCTTCTTGACTTCCACCAGCCGCAGGCCCTGGTCCGCAAAGGCATTGGCGATGGCCTTGATGGCGCTGGACTTGCCGGTGCCCGCGTCACCATACAGCAGCACGTTGTTGGCGGGCTTTCCCTCCAGCAGGGCCCGGGTGTTGGCCGATGACCTTCTCCCCGCTCCCGCTCATAGCCCGGCAGCTCGGAAAGACGCTGGGGGTCGGGGTACTTCACCGGCACCAACCGGCCATCCTCCACCGTGAAGACATGGTGCTTGGCGAACATGCCATAGCCCTTCTTCCCGGCTTCCTGCATCCGCTGGGCGTAGGCTGCCGCAAGGTCGATCTTCTTCGTCTCCCACCGGGGCAGGAAGGCCAGCTCCGGGCGCTGGCTCTGCTCGGAGTAGGCGGTCTGGAACAGCTCGTCCAGCGTCAGGCCGCACAGCTCCTGCAAAAAGTGCAGTTCACTGTCCAGCGCACTTTGCAGCACCGGCGCGATGCCGCCCGCTGCCGCCTGACGCACGCAGACCGTCTCGGTCTCCAACACGGCGTTGGAGAGGTATTCGCCCCAGATTGGTGGTCTGCTCAAACAGAGCCGCTTCGAACGAAGCCACTGCGTCGCACACCGGGCCCCATGCTGCGGGTACCCGCCTCCATCCGGTCGGGTCAAGTCCAATAATTTGGCCACCACCGGGTCGTCCAGCAGGGCGCGGAAGATCACAAGCCCGTGGAGCCGGGCATTCCATTCACGAAGTTTCATAGCCTTTTCCCTCTTGATTTAACGAATGTACCAAAATTATACCGCTCTATGAGGTCCAGTGCAAGCCTGTGTTTAATTATCTTCATCTTTCCGGTGATTCACTTTACAAATCATTGTTTGACATCCGACCGATTTATAGTATAATTGACCCAACGTTCAAAATCGAATGGTAGATACGAAATTTGACGTATCTGAGGGATTTTTAAAAAGTGTAGAGTTGGAACAGGATAGGAAACAGGAGAGACGAGAAATGCAGTTGAATGGTTCTCAGATCTTTGTGGAGGTTCTTTGTGAGCAGGGCGTGGATACCATTTTCGGCTATCCCGGCGGTGCAGTGCTGAATCTCTACGACGAGCTGTACAAAAACGCCGACCGCATCACCCATGTGCTGACCGCCCACGAGCAGGGCGCATCCCACGCGGCCGACGGCTACGCCCGTGCAACGGGCCGCACCGGCGTGGTGCTGGCCACCAGCGGTCCGGGCGCAACGAACCTCGTCACCGGCATCGCCACCGCTTATATGGACTCTGTGCCGATGGTCGCTTTCACCGGCAATATGCCCACGGAGGGCCTGGGCACGGACGGCTTCCAGGAAGCCTACATCGAGGGCATCACGATGCCCATTACCAAGCACAACTTCACGGTGCGCAAGGTCGAGGATCTCGCCGACACGATGCGTGCGGCTTTCCGCATCGCCCAATCCGGCCGCAAAGGCCCGGTACTGGTGGACATCCCGAAGGACGTCACGGCCGCGGTGTGCGAGTTCACCCCCAAGGAAGCCGGAGCCGATCCGCACCGTGACCACCTTCAACGCAGAGCGGGTGAAGTGGGCGGCAGAGCTGATCAACGGCGCGCAGCGGCCGCTGGTCTACTTTGGCGGCGGCGTCCGCAGGCAGCCAGCTGCCAGCCCCTGCGTGACCTTATGAAAAAGGCTGAGATCCCGGCTACCTATACTCTGATGGCCGCAGGCGTCGTGCCTTACGGCGACCCGATGAACATCGGTATGGTGGGTATGCACGGCTGCTACACCTCGAACCGTGCGGTGGCCGACTGCGACGTGCTTATTGCAGTGGGTGCCCGCTTCTCCGACCGCGTGGCCCTGAACCCCAAGACCTTTGCAAAGAATGCGACCATCATCCAGATCGACATCGACGCCAGCGAGCTGGGCAAGAATGTGGAGGTCGATCTTTCCATCGTGGGTGACGCCGCTTATGTGTTGAACGCCATGCTCCCGATGATCGAGGACAAGAAGCATCCCGACTGGATGAAGATGATCCATGAGTGGCAGGCACAGGATTACCACCCGGTATCCGACGCCTCCCGCCTGATGCCCCATCAGGTGATCGGCGAGGTCTGCAACCAGTGTGGCCCCAAAGCGGTCTACGTGACCGATGTGGGCCAGCACCAGATGTGGGCGGCGCAGTACCTGCGCCACGCCAAGAGCCGCGGCTTCATCACCAGCGGCGGTCTGGGCACGATGGGCTTCGGCTACGGCGCAGCCATCGGCGCGCAAATGGCCCTGGGCCGCGATGCCCGCGTGGTCATGCTCACCGGCGACGGCTCCTTCCACATGAACCTCAACGAAGGCTGCACCGCTGTGAGTTACGACCTGCCCATCATCACCGTGATCTTCAACAACTCAGGTGCTGGGCATGGTCCGCCAGTGGCAGACCACGTTCTATGAAAGCGCTTCTCCCAGACCGACCCCCACCGCAAGACCGACTTCGTCAAGCTGGCCGAGGGCTTCGGCCTCAAGGGCTACCGCTGCACTAATCTCGCCGAGTTTCAGACTGCTTTTGCCGAGGCACTCAAGCAGAAGGGCCCCACATGGATCGAGTGCATGATCGATAAGGACGAAAAAGTGCTGCCCATGATCCCCGGCGGCGGCGATATCAACGACATCATCATGAAATAAGGAGGACACAGCAAATGGAAACCAGTCACGCAGGGTCATCAGCCTGCTGGTGGACAACCAGAGCGGTGTTCTGGCCCGCGTGGCCAACCTGTTCTGCCGCCGCGGCTTCAACATCGACAGCCTGACGGTTTCGGCCACCAACGACCCCACCGTCAGCCGCATCACGGTCACCATGTCCAGCGACCGAAAAGGAGCTGCAGCAGCTCATCCTCCAGACCGAGCGTCTGGAAGTCACCCGTCAGGTCTTCGTCCTCGACAGGACAAAAATCGCTGGAAGCGGGAGCTGTTGCTGCTCAAAGTCGAGGGTGACGTCCACACCCGCGCGGAGCTGCGGGAGGTCGGAGGCATCTATAAAGCCAAGATCATTGATCTTTCGCCGGACAGCATGGTGTTCGAACTCATCGGCAAGCCCGATAAACTGGACGCATTCTTAAAGATGTTCGCGGATTATACCATCCTCGAGCAGTGCCGCACCGGCGTCACCGCACTGGAGCGCGGCGGGATGCACCAGCACATGCAGAAGCCCGCGCAGGAAGTGCGGAGATGTGCAGCTGCCCCTGCCCGGGCACCCACTGCCCGCTGAACGGAATGCTTTTTGCCGCCTCCCCGAGGAGCGGCCCCTTAAAAAAAAAAATGTTTCAACAAGTTTTCAAGCCAATCGAATAAAAAAAAAAGAACGATAAAAGGAGAACAACTACCATGGCTATCAAGAAGTACTACGATTCCGACTGCAACCTCGGCGTGCTGGACGGCAAGACCGTCGCTGTCATCGGCTTCGGCAGCCAGGGCCACGCACATTCTGAGAACCTCGCCGAGAGCGGCGTCAATGTCGTCGTCGGCCTGCGCAAGGGTTCTGCTCACTGGGAAAAGGCCTCTGAGTTCGCTGCAACTCATCCCAACTTCAAGGTCATGGAGGTCGAGGAGGCTGCCAAGGCCGGCGACGTCGTCATGATGCTGGTGCCCGATGAACTGTGCGCTGACATCTACAACAGCCAGGTTGCCCCGTACATGACCGAGGGCAAGACTCTGGCTTTTGCCCACGGCTTCAACATCCATTTCAAGACCATCGTGCCCCCGAAGAATGTTGACGTCATCATGATCGCCCCCAAGGGCCCCGGCCACATCGTCCGCCGCCTGTACACCGAGGGTGAGGGCTGCCCCTCCCTGATCTGCGTCGAGCAGGATTTCACCGGCAAGGCAAAGGAGATCGCCCTGGCATACGCTTCCGGCATCGGTGCCGGCCGTGCCGGCATCCTCGAGACCACCTTCAAGGAGGAAACCGAGACCGACCTGTTCGGCGAGCAGGCTGTCCTCTGCGGCGGCGTCTGCGAGCTCATCCAAGCTGGCTTTGACACCCTGGTCGAAGCTGGCTACGCACCGGAAATGGCTTACTTCGAGACTTGCCACGAGATGAAGCTCATCGTTGACCTCATCAACGAGGGCGGCTTCGACAAGATGCGCTACTCCATCTCCAACACCGCTGAATACGGCGACTACCGCACCGGCAAGCGCCTCATCACCGAGGAAACCCGCAAGGAGATGAAGAAGGTCCTGACCGAGATCCAGGATGGCACCTTCGCTTCCGAGTTCCTGACCGAGATGAGCCCGAAGGGCGGCCGCAAGGTGCACTTCCTGGCACAGCGCCGCATGGAGGCCGAGCACCCCATCGAGAAGGTGGGCGCCCAGCTGCGCGGCATGATGAGCTGGCTGAAGAAGAAGTAAGTTTTTGAAATCGACCCGTGCCAGTGTGGGGAAAATTTTGTGCCCCGCTGGCACTTTTGACATCAAGGAGGGTTTTTGCAAAAAGAGACTATGAGAAGTGACAACGTGACCAAAGGGTCGGAGCGCGCGCCGAACCGCAGCCTGTTTTACGCTTTGGGCTACACCAAGGAGGAGCTGGAGCGCCCCCTCATCGGCGTGGTGTGCTCCTACAACGAGATCGTCCCCGGCCACATGAACCTGGACAAGATCGCCGATGCGGTCAAGGCCGGCGTTGAGATGGCAGGCGGCACCCCCATCCTCATCCCCGCCATCGCCGTGTGCGACGGCATCGCCATGGGCCACGTGGGCATGAAGTACTCCCTTGCCAGCCGGGAGCTGATCTGCGACAGTGTGGAGACCATGTTCATGGCTCACCAGTTTGACGGCTGTGTGCTGGTGCCCAACTGTGACAAGATCGTCCCCGGCATGGTGATGGCGGCGGTGCGGATGAACGTGCCCGCCGTGGTGTGCAGCGGCGGCCCTATGCTGGCCGGCACCTACGACGGCCAGGAGGTCAGCCTCTCCAAGATGTTCGAGGCTGTGGGTTCCTATAAGGCAGGCATGATCTCCGCGGATCAGCTGGAGGACTGCACCTGCAACTGCTGCCCCGGCTGCGGCAGCTGCTCCGGCATGTACACCGCCAACTCCATGAACTGCCTGTGCGAGGCCATCGGCATCGGCCTGCCGGGCAACGGCACCATCCCGGCCGTGTACTCCAAGCGTCTGCTGCTGGCAAAGCATGCCGGTATGGCCATCATGGATCTGGTCAAGCAAGCGGCGTCACTGCACGCCAGATCATCAACGAGCGGTCCATCCGCAACGCCCTTACCTGCGATATGGCCCTGGGCTGCTCCACCAACACGGTGCTGCACCTGCTGGCCATCGCTCAGGAGGCTGGCTGCCCCATCGACCTGAACCTCTTCAACGAGATCAGCGCCAAAACACCCAACCTGTGCCACCTGGCCCCTGCGGGCCCCACCCATATGCCCGACCTGTACGCGGCCGGCGGCATCCCTGCTGTCCAGGCGGAGCTGGCCAAGATGGGGTCTGCTGGACCTCGACTTCCTACCGTCACCGGCAAGACCGTCGGTGAGAACATCAAGGGCGCTCACATCCTCAACGAAAAGGCCATCCGTCCCATCGACGACCCCTACCCCAGACCGGCGGCTCCAGATCCTCTGGGGCAACATCGCAGCCCCGACGGGTGCGTGGTGAAGCGCAGCGCCGTGGCCCCGGAGATGCAGGAGCACTCCGGCCCGGCCCGGGTCTTCAACAGCGAGGAAGCGGCCATCACGGCCATCTATGCGGGGAAAATCGTCCCCGGCGACGTGGTGGTGATCCGGTACGAGGGCCCCAAGGGCGGCCCTGGTATGCGGGAGATGCTGAATCCCACCTCCGCTCTCGCGGGTATGGGTCTGGACAAAACCGTGGCCCTTATCACCGACGGCCGGTTCTCCGGCGCCAGCCCGGGGCGCGTCCATCGGCCACGTCAGCCCGGAGGCCGCTTCCGGCGGTCCCATCGGCCTGATCGAGGAGGGCGATATCATCCACATTGATATCCCCAACGCCAGCATCACGTTGGAAGTTTCGGACGAGGTTCTCGCCGAGCGCAAGGCCAAGTATGTGGCCCCCGGAGCCCAATATCAAGACCGGCTGGCTCAGCCGCTATGCCCGTATGGTCACCAGCGCAAATCTCGGCGCGGTGCTGAAGTAAAAAACGATCCAAAAGAAGGCTCGCAGCCGCGGGTCTTCTTTTTTCGTCCCAAAGCGTCTTGATAAGTCATACTCATCCAAGAAAATTTGAAGAAATCATGAATTTTCTGTGTTTCTTAGATGGACAACTGCAACGTTTTCGGGTACAATGGGAGCTGTTCTTTCCGTCCGTTTTCCCACGCGGCGGATTTTTTCATCACATCACAGGAGGAACTTTCATGTTAGAAAAGATCTTTCACCTGAAAGAAAACCACACCGATGTCAAGACCGAGCTCATGGCAGGTATCACCACCTTCATGACCATGGCCTACATCCTTGCGGTCAACCCCAGCATCCTGTCGGCTTCCGGCATGGACGCCAACGCCGTCCTGATTGCCACCTCGCTGGCATCCTTTGTCGGCACGGCACTGATGGCACTGCTGGCCAACTATCCGTTTGCTCTGGCCCCCGGCATGGGCCTGAACGCCTACTTCTCCTACACACGGTCGTCCTGACCATGGGCTACAGCTGGCAGCTGGCCCTGATGGCCGTCTTCGTCGAGGGCGTCATCTTCATCGTCCTGAGCCTGACCAATGTGCGTGAGGCCATCTTCAACGCCATCCCCATGACCCTGAAGTGCGCCGTCAGTGTCGGCATCGGCCTGTTTATCGCGTTCGTCGGCTTGCAGAACGCCAAGCTCATCGTCAACAGCGACTCCACTCTCGTCACCTACCAGCACTTCAAGGGCGAGACCTTCCACAGCATCGGTGTGGGCGCCATCCTCGCTCTGGTGGGCGTGCTCATCACCGCCATTCTGCTGGTCAAGAAGGTCAAGGGCGGCATCCTGTACGGCATCCTGATCACTTGGGTGCTGGGCATCCTCTGCGAGCTGACCGGCATCTACATCCCGAACGCCGATGCGGGCATGTACCCGTCATCCCCACCTCTTTCATCAGCTTTGACTTCTCCGCGCTGGGCAAGACCTTCGGTCAAGTCTTCAAGAC
>VOFJ01000335.1_pt1 | contig 26902 bp, 43 predicted proteins | sample 5384081 | NCBI WGS metagenome assembly VOFJ01 (sample SAMN12384729, study PRJNA508395) | human gut metagenome | isolation source: healthy gut I | host: Homo sapiens | reverse complement strand
TCAATCTACTCCGGTGGCTGCTAAATGCTGGAATGTGCAGTGGTTGAAGTTTATGTTATTGCCGCATTTTATCTGTATTGCAGCTTCGGGTCTGCCTATCCATGCCTGGTTTTCCAGTTCCGCTTTTTCGGGCAGCCCCGGTATGGGTAGTCTGTAAGCATCCAGCAGATGGAAGCCTCCTTGCAATGTAACGTGTCCTTGATAAGAGGGGCGCATCCATGAAGTATGTTCGAAAGATATATTTTGAAAATGTATATTCCTTACCGGGCGTTCCAAAGTTCCGCTTATAGTCAGTAAAGTCTCTAAAGCCGGGATAATGACTTGCGCCTTCGTCATGTCTTCGTGAGGACGCGGGTAATAATAGATGCGTCCGGAAGGATAATCCTGATACCATTCTCCGGGCTGGTCCAATAACTCCAAAGCGTTGACCAGACAAAAGGAGGAGTTTCCTTTTTCTCCGTCGATGACAGGTTGAGGCCAGGGATGGGCAAACTCCAACCGGCTTTCGGGATCATGAAAACGGACAACTGTTTTTGCTCCTTCAGTAATCATTTCCTTCACTCTCAGTATGGCGATGGCCCAACGTTGGTGAACGATCATCTCTACTTGTGAAGCGGCATTCAACCCTGCTGTTTGTGGAGTGGGAATGGTGATCGTCTCTTCCTCAGGGGTTAAAATCAATCATGCGTTCCATTACTCCGTCGGGAAACTGTGCGGCCCGCTGTGCTTTTGTTCCGTTGACCCACATTTGCCGGGTTTCCAATATCCTGTTTCCCATACGGGGCGCTTCCGCTACCCATATTTTATTTCTAAGTGTTTTTGGTATTCTGGTATCTTCGCATCCTTGTTCCCAACCTGTCACAGGGACTCCGCCACTTAAGACTACATGGGCATTGGGAACAGCGGTGATACGAGTGGGAGAGTCTGTTGTCCCGCTATCTTCGGGGCGGATGAACAGGCTTTTATATTGTGGGTATATTCCTTCCTCCAATAGGATATTTATGCCTCCGGTTGTTTCGGGTGATTGCAATCTCCTCCATTCGCGCGCTTGCTTGATGGCTTGTTCCAGAGTCTGGAGGGGAGCTTGGCGTGTACCGGCAGCTTTGTCGTTACCGTAAGGAGAAACATAAATATCTCCTGCGGTTAAATAAAAGGTATAACTGATAAAATGCGATAAAGCAGATCATTTTTGTTTTCATGGGTTCTCCGGATTTAAAGGTCTTTTTAAGCAGACGGAAGGAATCTGTTTTTGTACCCATTGGATAATTTGCTAATGTGTCAATTTGCTGCATTCTACTCTGCGTGGTCATGGGCATATTAGCAAATTGATGCATTGACATATTGATTGAAGTATAATAAAAAACAGGCCATACCTTAATGAAAAGGTACAGCCTGCGTCATTTAATAAAAAAGATTTATTTTTTATGAGTTCATGCTCATCAGGAATTCTTCGTTGTCTTTGGTATTTTCCAAACGGCTTTTTACGAAATCCATTGCTTCGATAGGATTCATATCTGCCAGATATTTGCGGAGAATCCACATACGGTCCAAAGTAGTCTTGTCGAGCAGCAAGTCGTCGCGGCGGGTGCTTGATGCCACGATGTTTACTGCCGGGAAGATACGTTTGTTGCTCAAGTTGCGGTCCAGCTGGAGTTCCATATTACCTGTACCTTGAATTCTTCGAAGATTACTTCATCCATCTTGGAACCGGTGTCAATCAGTGCGGTTGCGATAATGGTCAGCGAGCCACCGTTTTCAATGTTACGGGCAGCACCGAAGAAACGTTTGGGCTTATGCAGGGCATTTGCATCCACACCACCGGACAATACTTTGCCGGAAGCGGGAGAGACGGTATTGTATGCACGTGCCAGTCGGGTGATAGAGTCGAGGAAGATTACCACATCGTGACCGCATTCTACCATGCGTTTCGCTTTTTCCAGTACGATACCTGCAATCTTTACGTGACGTTCTGCCGGTTCGTCAAATGTAGAAGCGATCACTTCGGCATTTACGCTGCGCTCCATATCCGTCACTTCTTCGGGACGTTCATCAATGAGCAGCATGATCATGTACGTTTCCGGATGGTTGGCTGCGATTGCGTTAGCGATGTCTTTCATCAGGATCGTCTTACCGGTTTTGGGCTGCGCCACAATCAAAGCACGCTTGTCCTTTACCGATAGGTGAGAACATATCTACCACACGGGCTGAAAGGTTATCACTATATCCCCCTTTGCAAAGTTTGAACTTTTTATCGGGGAACAGCGGGGTCAGGTGATCAAACGGAACGCGGTCACGTACCAATCCGGGATCCAGACCGTTTATCTTTTCCACCTTTACCAACGGGAAATATTTTTCTCCTTCTTTGGGCGGACGGATAGAGCCTTCCACTACATCACCGGTCTTCAAACCGAACAGTTTTATTTGCGATTGTGAAACGTAAATATCATCGGGTGAGGAAAGATAGTTGTAATCGGATGAACGGAGGAAACCGTATCCGTCGGGCATGATTTCCAATACCCCGGTACCGGTCAGGATACCTTCAAATTCGTAAGGCTTTTCCACCTGTTTGCGTTCCGGTTGTTGAGGAATGCTGGCAGACGCTTCTCCCTCAGCCGTCGTATTGTTATTATTGTTTGCCTGACGAGGATTGTTGTAATTATTGTTGCGCGGATTGTTGTACTTCTGATTTTGATCGCGCTGCTGGCGTGGTTGGAATTTGGGGGCAGGTGTCTGTACCGGAGCCGGTGTTTCTACTTTGGTAGCCTCAAATTTGCCGAACAACTCAGTAGGAAGTTCTATTTTTTCTGAAGGAAGATCCTCGATGGGAATAAAATCATCGGTTTCACTGCCGAATTCCAGTTCGGGAAGAATCACTTCTTTTTCTTCGGGAATAGCCGGTGTTTCTTCTTTTTTTGCTTTTTTGGGTGTCGGTTTCGCCGGTGCTTCAGCTTTCACTTCCTCTTTTGCAGTTTCTTTCGTTTTCGTTGCAGGTTGTTCTTCTGTCTTGGCTGTTACTTTCTTACTACCCGGTTTGCGTCCTCTTTTTTTAGGTGTTTTTTCTTCCGCGCTTGTTTCGGCCACGGCTTCTGTTTGTGGTGTTACCGCTACAGGAGCAGTCTCTTTTACTGTTTCGGCAGCTGCGGCGGCAGGCTGCGGGGTATTGGCTTCCAGTTTCTGTGCCTTGTCCTTGGTTGCAGTATAGACCTTGTCACCGTCTTTTTTAACGTTGATACGTGATCTTTTACGGGGTTGACTTTCATTGGCTTTTTCTGCCGCTACTTTTTGGGTTGCTCCGACTATGGCTTGCTCGTCCAGAATTTTATAAACCAGATCTTCTTTTTTTAGAGAGTCTGTTTTCTTGATACCCAACTCTTTGGCAATCGATTGTAATTCCGACAAGTCTTTGTCGTTTAATTGAATAATGTTATACATAGAGTATAGTTATTAGTAATATATTTCTTTATAATCTTTTAATGGTATAATTAAGGAGCGCAATCTACACAAAAATGTGTTAGAAGGGGGAAATGCACTCATAATTACGATTATGGGATTGATGTTGTTTTGATTGTTATCAGGAAGTAAACAGACTTTCCCGGATAGGGAACTGACGTATTTACCGAGGACAAAAGTAGATATTTTTTTTTAATCTCATGCATATTACAGAAGATTTTTTGCCGAATTTAATGAAATTAATAAAAAAAACGACGTGGGGAAACATCCTTTCTGTCTGTGAAAACCCTGATGTTAAATGAACGTAAAAATAGGTCAGATTGTTCAGCAGAGTCTGCATGAAATAGCGAAAAAAATACTAATTTAGCCCGTCAAATTTGATTTTTACTTAATTATAAATAGAGAAAAGATGAAAAAAGTGATTTTTTACAGAAAAGGCTCCTGCTGCTATAGGTCCTTACAGTCAAGCTGTTGAAGTGAATGGTATGGTATTTCTGTCAGGTCAGATTCCCGTTGATCCTGCTACCGGTGAATTTGTTCCGGGAGGAGTGACTGAACAGACTACCCAGGTTTTTGAGAATATCAAGAATGTATTGGCAGAAGCCGGTCTGACTACCGCTAATATCGTAAAAACAACCGTATTTTTGGCAGATATGTCTTTGTTTGCTGAAATGAACGCTGTTTATGCCAAGTATTTCGAAGGAGATTTCCCTGCCCGTTCTGCTGTAGCTGTTAAGGCTTTGCCGAAAGGAGCGCTTGTGGAGATAGAGAGCATCGCAGTGAGATAATGAGCTTTTCGCCACCGATTGCACGGATTGATGCAGATTATTTCTATTGAAAAGCAATTGCTTGATATGGAACCTGTGTCAATCAGTGTAGTCTGTAGTGAATGATGGTGGATGGGGAATCATAAAAACAACTGATTAACAGATAGCGTAGAAAAGTGGAATATGAAACAACTGAACAAGTGGCAATGGTCCACATTAATATTATCTGCTATACTGGTAATGGCATTTTCAGTCTTTATTTATCGGTATGAGCCTTTTAAATCCGGGTTCGAGATTACCGACCAGCTGGGTGGTAATATTTTCCCTGCAACCATTCTTTCTACCGCAACCACAGATGCCAGTTTAATCGTACCTGCCGATTCCGATTATATCGGAAATCCCAAGTCGTGTATCGCCATCCGGCTGAAGAAGAACAGTTATGCCAATAGCAAATTGCGTATAGAAGTGGCCGAGACTCCTTTTTCTCTCAGTCTGTATCTGAGTTTATTTTTACCCAAGGCGGGGAAAGAATATCTGGTTTTCCCGGATATTATATGGAACTATCAGGCTTTGCGTGATAATAATCAGGCAGTGCCCGTTAGCATCTCCGTCAAGGCGGAATTGAATAAGAAAGAACTTCCACAGCGTTTGAAAACCATCTCGATGCGCAGTATCAATGAGTGCCCTTTTAGGATACGTGGACGATAAAATGAAGTTTCACGATACGGGAGAGTTTTTTGCGGCCTACGTCAACGAGGAGCATCCTCAGATTGACAAATTATTGCGTGAAGCCTTGGATACACGTATCGTCAATCGTTTTCTTGGGTATCAAGGTAATGCACACCAGTCGGAGAATGTGGACAAACAGGTCTATGCATTGTGGAATGTGTTGCAAAAGCGGAACTTTAAGTATAGCTCCACCACCAATACCAGTCTTTCGTCCAATGTGGTTTATACACAGCGCGTCCGTACCTTGGACGATGCGCTGGAATCCTCGCAGATAAACTGTGTGGATGGCAGCGTGTTGCTGGCCTCACTGATGAAAGCCATCAATATCAATCCTATTCTGGTGCGTATTCCGGGACATATGTTTGTGGGTTATTACACAGACAAATCACACAAGAATATGAATTTTCTGGAAACCACGATGATAGGGGATGTGAATCTGGATGATTTCTTTCCGGATGAGAAGCTGGATTCTACCATGGTGGGCAAATCCCAGACCAGATGTCGAAACTGACCTACGAGAAATCAAAGGAATATGCTACGAGGAAATATCGGGAGAATGACTCCCTGATACATTCGGGTAAAGTGAATTATATGTTTCTGGAGATTGATAAAAAGACCCGTGCGCAGGTGCAACCTATCGGTAAATAAATTTGTTGTATGGATATGGAACTTACTTATATATATCATAGCGGATTCGCCTTTGTCAGGCGATGGCTTCACTGTAATCATGGATTATTACCGTGATTCGGAGGATGGACAGGCGCAGTCGGATTTGAACCGGCTGATGGATGGGACTTTCAGCAATCAAGAGGCCGGAATGCCGGAAGGAACCGTACACAGCGAATTATTGCGGAGACCCGGAAAACTGTATGTGCTGGCCAGTCATTTTCATCCGGATCATTTTAATAAAGAGGTATTGCAATGGCGTGAACAGCGGCCGGATATCATCTATATTTTCTCGAAAGACATTTTGCGTCATCGCAGGGCGCAGAAAGAAGATGCCGTCTGGCTGAAAAAAGGAGAGGAATATAAGGATGAAACATTGAGCGTGCGTGCTTTCGGTTCCACGGATGTGGGAGTATCGTTTTTTGCTTCAGGCAGGTGGAAAAAAAGATTTTTCATGCCGGTGATTTGAATAACTGGCATTGGATGGACGAGAGTACCGAGGCGGAGTGGAAGGGGGCCGAGAAGAATTTCCTGCATGAGCTGGATGATCTTTACGCCTATACGCCCGAAGTGGATGTGGCCATGTTTCCCGTTGATCCCCGTTTGGGAAAAGAATACATGCGGGGTGCCGGACAGTTTGTAACAAAGATAAAAACTCATATCTTTGTACCCATGCATTTCACACCGGAGTATGCCAGGGCAAATGCTTTCCGCGACTTTGCCGAAGCGCATGGAGTGCGTTTTGTGTCATTGACACATCGCGGACAAAAAATAGAGATTGAATAACAAAAGAATAACACAATATGAAAGTAAAAGGAAGATTTGATCATTTCAATATCAATGTAACTGATCTGGACAAGAGTATCAAGTTTTATGAAACAGCGTTAGGTTTGCATGAGTCTCATCGTAAGGAAGCTTCGGACGGTTCTTTCGTGCTGGTGTATATGGCCGATGACCACAGCAATTTCTTGTTGGAACTGACTTGGTTGCGTGATCATACCCAGCCATACGAGTTGGGTGAGAACGAAAGCCATCTGTGTCTGCGTGTGGAAGGTGATTATGACGAAGTTCGTAAATTCCATAAGGAAATGGGATGTGTTTGCTTCGAGAACACCGCTATGGGCTTGTATTTCATCAATGATCCTGATGATTACTGGATTGAGATATTGCCGGTAAAGTAAGACGATCGTTTCCGTTAGTAATGAATTAAAAAGATAGAGACTATGAAATACATTTCTCCCGGTGGCTGGTTCTCATTGGAATACCCGATGGGCTGGCACGAGTTTGAAGATACAGAAGAGAGTTTTTTATTCTATAATCCTGACCGGTGGACAGGTAATTTCCGCATATCGGCTTATAAGGATGAAGCAGCTGACTATGGTCCGCAGTGCATCGCATACGAATTGAAAGAAAATACCTCTTCCGCCCTGGTGAAAGTGGGCAAGTGGGATTGTGCTTACAGCGCGGAAACTTTTCAGGAAGAAGGCGCCTGGTACACCACTCATATCTGGATGACAGGAGAGGAGAATCTCTCTTTCGAATGTTCTTTTACCGTGTCCAAAGGAGGAGACAAGCATCCGGCAGAAGAAATCATCCGGTCTTTACAGATCCGCAAAGAAGGTGTAAGTCACCCGCGTGAGATCATTCCGATCCGTGTTTTGGAAATCGGGGAGGTGAACACCGCCTTTGAGTGGGCTTCTACCGCGATTAAAAAGCAACTCACCAAGGATTTCACTGCGTCGGAGAGCGATATTGACAGTATACAGCAAGTAATGGACAGCGGACGTTTCCAGACCCAGCAGCGTATGGCGTGGGAGAATTTCGGTATTGCCTTCGGAGCCATTCTGGTGAATGAGATGGAAGGTATGGAATGGGTGACTGTCATTGAGGGACAGAAAGAATATCCCGCCTTGCAGTTTATGTGTTCGGATATGGTGCTGGACCCTGCCGCACTGGTGTGGGGAAAAGCTAAAAAGGGACTCCCTTGCGACTTGAAATCCGAATTCAGGAAAATTAAGCGAGAGGCGGAGGCAGTGTTGGATGATTTAAATAAATAGACAAATAATGACCCCATATATGCAAGTAGACGGGCTTACCAAGTCATTCGGTGACTTGGTATTGTTCCGGAAGATTTCATTTGGAGTGGCCGAAGGACAACGCATCGGTCTGATAGCAAAGAACGGTACAGGCAAGACTACCTTACTTAATATAATAGCCGGTAAAGAGGGATATGATGAAGGAAGCATCGTCTTTCGTCGTGATCTGCGGGTGGGCTATTTGGAGCAAGACCCACATTATCCCGAAGACCTGACCGTGCTCGAAGCCTGTTTCTATCACGGAAACAGCACGGTGGAACTCATCAAAGAATATGAAAGCTGCATGGAAACCGAAGGCAATCCGGGACTGGAAGAGCTGTTGGCACGGATGGAGCACGAAAAGGCATGGGATTATGAACGGAAGGCGAAACAAATCCTTTCTCAATTAAAAATCCGGGATTTCAGCCAGCAGATTAGACATCTTTCCGGAGGTCAGTTGAAACGGGTGGCTTTGGCGAATGTGCTGATAACCGAGCCCGATTTCCTGATTTTGGATGAGCCTACCAACCATCTTGATCTGGATATGACAGAGTGGCTGGAGGGGTATCTCGGCCGGGGAAACATCAGTCTGCTTATGGTGACGCACGACCGTTATTTCCTGACCGCGTCTGCTCTGAAATTATCGAGATAGACAATCAGCAGGTCTATTCATATAAAGGGAACTACAGCTATTACTTGGAAAAGAGGCAGGAGCGTATCGAGGCGACCAATGCCGAAATAGCCCGTGCCAATAACTTGTACCGCACAGAGCTGGAGTGGATGCGCCGTATGCCCCAGGCACGCGGACATAAAGCGCGTTATCGGGAAGAAGCTTTCTACGAACTGGAGAAAGTGGCGAAGCAGCGTTTTAACGATGGTAATGTGAAGCTGGATATGAAAGCCTCTTACATCGGCTCCAAGATTTTTGAGGCAGATCATCTGTACAAGCGTTTCGGGTGATTTGAAGATTCTGGAAGATTTCTCGTATATCTTTGCCCGTTATGAGAAGATGGGCATCGTGGGAAACAATGGTACGGGAAAGTCCACATTCATTAAAATATTAATGGGCGAACAGAAGCCGGACAGTGGAACACTGGATATCGGTGAGACAGTCCGTTTCGGTTACTATTCTCAGGACGGCCTGAAGTTTGACGAGCAAATGAAGGTCATCGACGTGGTGCAGGATATTGCCGAAGTCATCGAATTGGGAAATGGCAAGAAGCTGACCGCATCCCAGTTTCTGCAACATTTTCTGTTTACCCCCGAAACACAGCATAGCTATGTATATAAACTGAGTGGGGGGGAGAACGCCGCCGCCTGTACCTGTGTACGGTGCTGATGCGTAATCCCAACTTCCTGGTGCTGGATGAGCCTACCAACGATCTCGATATCATCACCCTTCAGGTATTGGAAGAATATTTGCAGAATTTCAAGGGCTGTGTAATCGTAGTAAGCCAACGACCGCTATTTCATGGACAAGGTGGTAGATCACTTGCTGGTATTCAAGGGACAGGGAGACATTCGTGATTTTCCGGGTAACTACTCCGATTATCGTGACTGGCGCGAGGCGAAAGAGCAGCGCGACAAAGAGGCGGAGAAGCCGAAGGAGGAAAAGACTGCCCGCGTGCGCCTGAATGACAAGCGGAAAATGTCTTTCAAGGAAAAGAAAGAGTTCGAGCAGCTGGAACAAGAAATAGCCGGGCTGGAGCAGGAGAAGGCCGATATAGAAGCCGCCCTTTGCAGCGGTACGCTGGGAGTGGAGGAACTGACGGAGAAATCCAAACGATTGCCGGAACTGAATGATTTGATTGATGAAAAGACCATGCGCTGGTTGGAACTGAGCGAGATAGAAGGATAGAATAACCGGAGGTGCAACAGTGTACCTGATGCCATATTGCTATATTCGTTTTGAATAACAAAACCATAATATAGAAAAGAAATATGGCATCCATTAAATTGAAATTCCGCCCATCGAGCGTAAAAGGAAAAAAGGGCGTATTAAGTTATCAAATTATTCATTACAGACTGACACGGCTCATCAAGACTTCTTATCGGATCATGCCTTCCGAGTGGGACAACTCCACCGGCAGTCTGCTTATTTCAACACAGTCTGAATGTAAAGCGCGTCTTCTGCTGATACGTGACCAGACGAATTGGGAGATGACGCGGTTACAAGGTATTATCAATGATCTGGAGCGGACCGGGTGTGGAATACACCATTGATGATATCGTGGCTTCTTTCCGGAAAATCCCTTCTGTAGAGAGTGTGTTCAACTTCATGCAACGATGTATCAATAAACTGGAGCGGCAGAAAAGGGGACGGACGGCAGAAGGCTATACCTCGACAATGAACAGCTTTATCCAATTCAGAAAGAATGAAGATCTGAGTTTTGAAGCCTTTGATTCGGAGCTGATGGAGATGTATGAAGCCTATCTGAAAGAGAAAAAGGCTTGGTAAAGAACAGTACTTCCTATTATATGAGAATCTGGCGGAGTGTGTATAACCTGGCTGTAGAGCAAGGCTATACCACCGACAAGAAACCTTTCAAACATGTCTATACCGGCATAGACAAGACCGTAAAACGGGCTGTTCCCTTTAAAATCATCAAAATGATAAAGGAGCTTGATTTGTCATTCGAACCCCAGTTGGAGCTGGCAAGGGATATTTTCCTTTTCAGTTTCTATACCCGGGGCATGTCGTTTATTGATATGGCACACTTGAAGAAGAGCAACCTCCAGAATGGAATTCTGACATACAGCCGGAAAAAGACCGGGCAGCGGCTGACTATTCTGTGGGAGGAACTGATGCAGGAGATTGTGGATAAATACAAGGATGACAGTTCCGAGTACCTGCTGCCTATCTTGCGGTATTGTGACATAAATGACCGCAAGCAATATAAACTGAGGGCCAAGCAGATAGGACGGGGCTTGAATAAAATAGGCTTGCGGCTGGAATTAAAGGCGCCGTTGACTTTCTATGTGGCGCGCCATAGCTGGGCCAGCATAGCGCAGGACAGGAAGGTGTCTACAGACATCATCCGCGAGGGGCTGGGGCACGATAATGAAAAGACCACTCATATTTATCTGGCATCCATCTCCACTTCACAGATAGACCGAGCCAATCAGATCATTTTAAGGGGGTTGTAGGGGAAGTATTCATTCAGGCTGTAGGATGACAGCCTGAATGTTCTATTGGCTTGGATAAAATCAGATCATTTTCGGAGAAATATTTCTAGAATCCTAACATAAGAGCTGGGAGAATATTCAATATTCGGCAAGGTAATCAAAATATGCCTTGTTGGTGATAGATACAAAATATTGAATGACTTTTGTATGGGGGAGATATAGAAATATGCAGAATGCTGATCTAAAGGATCGTGCCATTAGGAAATACTGTGTGACTTCGTGTGATATCTAATTTGGGATAATTTATTTTTTATCATGAACAAGTGTGATAAATCTGAAAATCAGCTGTTTGATAGCATGGTCCGTTTTATAAAAAATGGGGTTCTCTTAGTAAGAGATCCCCATTTGGCTGCAAAAATAGCTATAATTCCCAAGAAATGGAAATCTTTTGTTGTTTTAAAATGCTTTTAACAAGAAATGTATGAGAATTGTTCGTAAAAGGTTATGAATTACGATATGTATGTTTCACATTATCAATAAATTAAATAGAGAAGGGGATCTCTTACTAAGAGAACCCCAAAAATGAAGCTTCAACAAGCCTTCATTTTAGAAGTACAAATGATAAATAATTTATGTTTTGATGCAAATCTGTCATGATGCGGATTTGGGTACTGAATACTCCTTTCCGCAGAATCAAAACATAACGGGTAAAGCGCCTAGGTTACTGCCATGCAGTTCAATCGCTTCCTGCCCAGACCAGGGGTCAGATCTGATAACCACGTCACAGACGGGGGAAGAAAAAGAATATCCTAACCACAAGTGGTATTATATGTTCTTGCGCAACAGAGAGCTGAAACGCTATATCGAAATCTTTACCGGCAGGAGGGCTGTGATGATTAATACCCGGTCTGGCATAAAGGAAGAAAGATATTTCTGCTTCAAAGTGTTTTCATATACCTCTGCTGACCATAAAAGACGTTTTGAACGGTGTCCTTATAGCAAGGAAGAATATGCGGCCCGTCGGGAGTCCGCCTTTGCCGTAAAGGAGGCGTTCGCGACAGGCTCTGTACAGAAGTTGAACGCTTTGACGGATGAAAAGGAAATCACGGGTGATGGTTATCTGTTTGTATGTGCCCCGTTGGATGAATTGAATTTCATCCTTGCCCATCTGTTCCCCCGGCAGTATCTTGCAAAAGACCGCAATTCCTATAGCGTGGCTGTTATTCCCCATAGACAGATGGAAGAATTTATTTATCTGTATGAATCCATGCCTTATAACATTGAACTGATGGATAAGCCTCTTGAGGAGTATATTCAGAAAAAGCAGAAGATACGTATTACGGGTGGTGTTTTTCAAGGGAAGGAGGGGTGTATCATGCGTCTGCATCGGAATACAAAGCTGGTGTTTGCTTTTGGTAATATAACGGTGGCTATTAGTTATCTTCAGGCTTTTCCGTTTGAGAAGGTGGAGTGATTTTATACGAGGGAACTTTGTATAATTAATGGTTTTAGTCTTGGGAATATTTTTCAATGAAAAAAGGATGAATAATGCGTTTGCAGGCAAAAGAAAAAACAGACTATAGTAGATCTGTTTATTTTCCGTTTCTCAAGATTACAGGAAGTTATGGGGGGCTAAGATATTTCATTATCTATTTGGGATATTTGAATGAAGACGTCACTTCTTTGCCCATACGTGATATTTTGAATCGCTTGAAACGTTATTTATTCTTCTCAGTGCCAGCGAATGGATTTATATATGCGAACTAAGAAATGAAATAGCTCATGATTATCTTTTATTGGGTGACTGTTGGCGAAAGTCGAAGTGTTTTTAGGATTTTATGATAAGTTAAAGGCGTGTTTTAAAAGCTAGTTTCCACTAAGTCGTCAATTGAGAACTCAAATACATAATCTATATCTTTGCCTGAACTTTTATTTTATATATAGCAGTAAGACATAGAAAGATTCTACTTTTAATACTATAATATAGAGTTGACATCCGTCCATGGCTTAATTAAACTTTCAATTTTTTAACATGAATAAATAGGCACTATAAAAGTGCCCATTAATTGGGGTATACTCTAAATTAGAGTACTAATCTAGTGTCATCCATTTATTATTAAAAATCCATTTATGAGGAATGCAATTATTTTGGCTGCAGGCAAGTCTCAACGATTTGCTCCATTTACCTACGAAAAAAGCCAAAAAGGCTTATTTAAAGTAAGGGGAGAGATACTTATCAATCGCCAAATAGAACAGCTTATTGAAGCTGGTGTAAATAACATATATGTAGTTGTAGGATATATGAAAGAGAAATTTTTTTCTATTTAGAAAAGAAATATCCTCAAGTTCGTATTCTTATCAATAATACATTTGGTCAGTATAAAGGGAATTTATATTCTTTATATGTTGCTCGAAATTATATGAGTAATACGTATATATGTTGTGCTGACCATTACTTTGTTAATAATCCATTTCTTGAAGAACCTCAGCGTACATATCGGGCTTGTGTATGGAAACAAGGGAAATTCAGAGAGTTTTCAGTAGCAGTTTCGGATGCAGATGTAATAACTCGTACAGATATGGGTGGTAGAAATGCCTATGCTATGGTTGGGCATGCTTTCTTTTCAGAAAGATTTTCAAATAGATTTAGAGAACTATTGGAGGAGGAAATTGATGACTTTGGTGTGCCCAATATGTTTTGGGAGAGTTTTTATAACAAGCATCGTAAGGAATTGACTCTATTTGTAAAATACTATAAAGAAAATGAAATTCAGGAATTCGAATCTATAGATGATTTACGACAATTCGATGAAGGTTTTTTTTGATAATATAGACTCTGCTATTGTTAAAAATATTTGTAGTGTTTTTGAAATGTGAGGCTAATGATATTGAAGACATTCAGATCATTCAGAAAGGGTTGACAAATGTTTCTTTTAAATTTTCTGTGAAAGGGATTGATTATGTATATCGGCATCCTGGTATAAATGCTCCCAATGTTGTAGATAGAAAATCAGAAGTATTTGCACAATATAAAGCGAAGGAACTTGGTCTTGATCCAACTGTCATTTATATAGATATTGCTGGCTGGAAACTTTCGTATTACGTTCATGATTTGGTTGAAACCGATCTGGGAAATGATGCGAATCAAATGAGAAAAGGTATGCAACATCTTCGAACGCTTCATGAAACGACATGGAACGATTCGGTAAGAATATTCGACACTTTCAAAGAAGGATGTAAATTGATAAAAATAGCTTGTGCCTCAAAGGGAAACTTATTTGAAGAGTTTGCTGAATATATATATAAAGCAAAGACGATGATAGATTCTTTTATGAAGAATGATGGTTATCGTATTGAGGCGCTATGTCATAATGATGATTTTATGATCCCAACTATTTAGTAACTAGCCAAGGCGATGTATATTTGATTGATTGGGAGTTTGCTGGGATTAATGATAAAGCGAATGATGTGGCAAGTATTTGCAGTCGCTATGATTTTACACGAGAAGAAATTGAAAACTATTTTAAAGCCTATGCAGATCGTGAGTTGACTTTGCAAGAATACAGACATTATTGGGCGGCAGTAGCACTCAATGCATTTTACTATTTCTGCTGGGCAGTTTATAAGGGTGGAGTGAATGAAGATGATGGATTTTTCTTTCTTGCAACCTATCACAATATGAATAAATATATGGATGAGGTTATCTCTTTATATGAAAATTAAAGAATAATGGCAAATATTGCAATCATTTTAGCAGGAGGTATAGGCTCAAGGCTGGGTAGTGATAGACCTAAACAATTTGTGGAAGTTTTAGGTAAACCCTGTATTAGCTTATACCCTTGAGAAATTTCAGAACCATCGTGAGATAGATGTTATAGAGGTGGTTTGTGTGAATTCTTGGAAAGATTATTTGGAAGATATGATTCAGAAATATAACTTCTACAAGGTGAAATGGGTTGTAGATGGAGGATCTACATTTCAAGAATCAGTTATTAATGGGATATTTAATCTTAAGGGTAAAATATCACCTGATGATATTGTGATGACACATTTTGGAGCATCCCCTTTTGTAGAAGATGAGATAATTAGCGACTGCATTAAAGTATGTAAGGTGAAAAATAATGCTATATCCACTACACCATTTTTCCTTTTTGTCAGGGCTTATTGATGATTCTAGAAAATCATCTTCTGTACATATTAATCGTGATATGATTGCATGCATGAATTCACCACATGCATTTAAATATTCGCTTATTTATGATATTTATCAGCAAGCGACCAAATCGGGCTTAATTAATGAAGTCGAACCCCATACAACTACTATTAATGCAAGCAATGGGCTATACTGTGTATTTTTCGAAAGGAAGTCAGACCAATATAAAGATAACTAAAAAAAGAAGATTTGGAGTTGTTTGAAGGATATTTGTTGATGAAAAAAAATTGCACGGAGAATGAAAGGTAAAATAATTAATTTGCAGTTGGATGATTCTTTCTATAAGGAGGAAATCGAGATGGGTACACTGTTACCACAAAACAGAAGAAAATATGGGCTGTAGAGATGGATTTGCTTGACCAGCTACTTAAAGTATGTAAGAAGCATGATATAAAAGTTATAATTTATGCTGGTACGCTTCTTGGAGCGATACGCCATAAAGGTTTTATTCCTTGGGATGACGATATTGATGTTGCTTTAACTCGCCTAGAATATGAAAAATTATTGAAGGTTGCTCCTGAAGAGTTTAAAGCTCCATATTTTTTCCAAACTGCCCTTTCTGATAAGGAATGTTTTGTTGGGTATGCACGCTTAAGAAATAGCCTAACCACAGGATTGATTGCCGGAACCGAAACTCCCCAGTATAATTGTGGAATTTATATTGATGTATTTGTTCTCGATGCATATATTGAAGACTCCTCAAAGTTACATTCGCAGTTAAAAGAAAGACATTATTGGGAAATATTTATTAATAAATTCCATTATTTTAAACCAAGCAAATCTTTGCTGAAGAGAATTATAGGTAATATTTTACATTATACAATATGTAAGATTGTCCCATATCGCTTTGTCATACGTTTATATAATAAAACGTTAACAAGATATAACGGGAAAACTGACAGGATTAGTTTAATTACGCACACTGAATGTTTTGCCCTTAAATATTGGTGCAGACTATCAGATTTTCATAACATCATTGAAGTTCCTTTTGAGAATATGATTATTCCAATTCCAGCAAATTATGATGAAATATTAAAGCATATGTATGGTGATTACATGACTTTTCCTCCGGCAGAAAAAAGGGGGAGCTTGGCATGAGGTAATTCTTGAATTTGAACCGGATATACCACATGCAGATTTTTTTAAGAAAAAACATGAAAGCTAAAGAAGTAATTAAAAGAATATTTGTTCAATTAAATGTCTTGTCTACGATTAATAGGTTAAGATATTATAAAAAAAGCAAAGAGTTTATTACAATGTAAACAATGCTAAATATAAAAAGCGTTGCTTGCTTATTTATATTGTCGATCCCTTTATAGAGAAAGCGTTTCCGGAACGACATCAGAACCTGTGGCAAGCAAAAGAAATGGCTCGCATAATAGGTACGAGAGGATATGTGGTTGATGTTGTAGACTATATGAATAGAAATGCTAAGCTTAAATTCAACTATGATATGGTTGTTGGGTTGATTCCTAGGGGGTATTGATATCTATACCAAACATATGAATCCTGGATGTTTGCGTATAGCTTATCTTACAAGTATGAATTTGGCAATAACTACAGGTAACGAAAAAATACGTCTTGATGAGCTAAAACAGCGGGCGTGGAATTGAACTTTCTCCCAGAAGAGGCTCTTCAACGGTAATTGGCAAAGAGATTGAACAATTTGATGGTGCTTGGTATATAGGAAATAAATATAATTTTCATTCGTATGATTGTTTTAAGATGCCACCTAGTTTCCGTATTGTTAATTCGGGGTATGCATTTGACTGGGCTAAAGAAAATATAGAAAGAGATTCGAAGAGTTTTGTCTTCTTTGCTAGTTTAGGTCAGGTTCATAAAGGTCTTGATCTTCTTTTTTTAGAACTCTTTTCCCAACATTTGAAAGATTACACGTTGTATGTTTGCAGTGGATATGAACAGGAAGAGGACTTTTATCAGGAATATCATAAAGAATTATATGAAACTTCCAATATCATACCTATGGGATTTGTGGATATTGAAAGTGAAACTTTTAGAGAAATATCATATAAATGTACTTTTGCCATATTGCCTTCTTGTGCCGAAGGTTGCGCAGGCTCGATTCTCACAGCCATGTCAGGGCAGGTATGATTCCTATCGTAAGTAAAGAGTGTGGCTTTGAGGATGATGAGGTAATAAACCTTCCAGACTGTAAAATGGAAACTATATTTGGTTACGTTGTTGAATACAGCCAAAAAGATCAGAATTGGTTAAAGAATGCTGCAAAACATTCAATGGAAATCGTACATAGTCGCTACAGCAAATTATGTTTTAGCCATTCTGTAGAAAAAAGCCCTTGATGGAGTTCTTGCTAATACTAAGTAACATTAATGAATGATAAGGATATAAGTGAATTTTCACAGTCGGTACATAAAAACACGATCTGGAATATTTTATTACGTGGGATAGGTATATTATTAGGATTAGTTATGCTCCGCATTAATATCTTATATTTGGGGGCTTCCTTTTATGGACTTTGGGTTACTATAGCTTCTATCTCGCAATGGGCAAATATAGGCGATTTAGGAATTGGTAATGGCTTACGTAATGAACTGACCAAAGCGATAGCAAATGGGGATTTTACGCGGCAAAAGAGTTTGATTAAAACGGCAATTATCATGCTGAGCAGAATATCAATATTTCTCTTTTTTATATTGACGCTTGTTTCAGAGGCTTTGATAATGCTGAATATTTTAGATTGGACTTTGAGAATACCTTTATATATTACTAATGGCTTCTTCTGTTTATCATTCATTTTGGGTATAGCTAGAACCATTGCATACAGTTATCAGAAAAGTTGGTTTGCGTCCTTGGCGCAGACATCTACAACGGCATTTCAGATTCTAGGTGTTTTATTACTGCTTTTTACTAAGCATACAACCTAATTTGGTTATCTTTGCCATTTTCAGTGGAGTAGCTTCCATATTAGGTAATTTGGTTATTGTTTTTAGCCTTTATCGATATATTAAGAGTATTATGCCAATATCAACCGTGGCAACATACGATAAAAAAATTACCGTCATGCAATATTGAATGTCGGTATGTATTTTTTTGTTTTACAGGTATGCTGTCTAATACTCTATGCAACTGATAATATTATTATAAATAAACTGTTTGATAGTGCAAGTGTGGCTAAATATTCAGTCATTACGACGGTCTATAATACAGGTGATTCGCTGTTTTCTTTATTACTCATTAGTCTATGGTCAGCAGTAACCTATGTAGCAGAAAAGCAAAATTACTCATGGATAAGGAACGAAATTAATACGTTGTTAAGAATGTGGGGCATTTTTTCTATAGGAGTTATTATTGTTTCAGTATTTTTCAATATTATCATTCAATTTTGGTTGGGTGATTCTGGATTTTATTATGAACCAAGACTAGTCTTGGTATTTGCACTCTTTACTATATGTAATTCTTTTGTGAGCTATCTATGTAAATATTGCCAATGGATTAGGTGTCATAAAACTACAGATGGTTTGTAGTGTCTTTGGTTCTATCATAAATATACCATTAACAATATTTTTGGCGACTACTTGTAACATGGGACTTTCTGGTATAAAATTGGCAACTATAATTTGTTGTTTGGGGTCAATGTTCCTAGTTCCACTTCAGATTCACAGATTATTGCTTAATAAAAATAAGATACAAGAATGAAGGAAAAAAATGTATTCTGTGGGTATCCGTAGAAGAATAAATGCTTTAGACCATTTCTGGCAGCATGATGATTATGAGTTCATAGAATGTAAGATAGATACATGTGGTGGTCGTTATTGGTTTGCTGATCCTTTTCTATTTGAAAGGGATGGGATTACTTATCTTTTTTTTTGAGGCTTTTGATTTAGTGGAATGTAAAGGAAAAGAAAGCTTACAGCATTTTGTGTGAAGATGGAACTTGGTCATCATTGAAGGTTATTATTGATGAGAAATATCATCTTTCATTTCCCAATATATTTGAGTATGGTGGGAAAATGTACATTATGCCTGAAATGAGTGAGGACTACTCTTTAAAACTTTATGAAGCAGTGTCTTTTCCGGATGAATGGAAAATTTCTCAAGATATTTTATCTGATGTGTCTATGTTTGTGACTCTGTCTTTATTGAAAAAAGAGGGTGTTCAATATCTTCTAACCAATGAAATGTATCATAATGTACCCAATGGTCAATATGCATCTTGTTGGGTCAAAAATTATCTATATCCAATGAAAGGATTGAAGGTCACAGGCGATGGGGTGAAAGTGGCAGATGGCGATTATGGTATCCGTAATGCCGGTAAAACATTCATTTCAGATTCTAAGCTATATCGTATAGGCCAAGATTGTCGTGAAAGACTTTATGGGAGGGGGGATGGTTTTATTTGAGATTACTTCTTTGAATCCATATAAGGAAAAGAAAGTAAAAAGTTGGAGTTGTGAAGAGATAGCTAAACATATTCGCAGTAACCATCATGGAAAAATAATCGGTTCTCATACTTATAATTTCAGTGAACATTATGAAGTTATAGATTTTTCATCTTTTCAAACACTTAGCAGGAAAATAGAAATTTTGAGAAAATGGCATAATACGAAAAAGAAACATTTACCGTATCTTGGGCTTTGTAAAGAGGTGTTGTTATTGACTTAATGTTGTAGGATAATTAATTTGAAATATAATATCTATTTTTTAATGTAAGCAGTCAAAACTTGGCTATCGATTGAAAATCCTATCTTCGTTGTGAACAAAATTTTATAATTATGTATAGCAGTGAAGATCTTGTATAGAAACCAAAGAATTAATTCAAATGAACGGTGTTATAAATCTATTAGGTTTGAAGCAAAAAAAATGAATAATCCTTTAATTTCAGTTGTAACGGTTTCTTATAATGCTGTTACAACTATCGAACAAACTATCCTTTCCGTTATTAACCAAACTTATTCCAATATTGAATATATCATCATTGATGGAGGAAGTACAGACGGTACAGTGGATATAATCAGAAAGTATGCAGATAGAATTGCTTATTGGGTGAGTGAGCCAGATAAGGGGATTTATGATGCTATGAATAAAGGCACTAAGAAAGCAAATGGAGAGTATATTAGCTTTCTTGAATTCAGATGACTGGTATGAACTTGATGCAGTTTCTATAATAGCTCAGTTTGCAGATGGAAAAAAATGATTTAATATCAGGTATTATTAAGCTATATAAGAATGATTTATTTTTATATGCTCATGGTTCATCTATGGATAACATTTATAATGAGATGATTGCGCATCCCTCAACTTTTATGAAGAGAGATCTTTTTTTGGGAGCTGGGTGGATATGATTTGTCGTATAAATATGTTGCTGATTATGACCTAATGCTGAGGTTGAAGAAACATGGAGGACATTTTGTTTTTGTAGATAAAGTAATAGCAAACTTTCGTTTAGAAGGAGCTTCTTCAGATGTAAATTCTTTGCTGGAAAAAAAAATATATTAAAACGTATCTATTGTAAAAAGAAGCTTTTGGAAATATTGGTTGTGTAGATATTTTATAAGAATATATGTTGCTGCATTATAATTGTAACTACAATTTTGAATTTGACAAACAGATCTAGGAGTGTTTATGAATATACTTGAAATAACAGGAGAACCGATAGGAACAGGTGGACAAGAAATGTTCATTATAAATGTACTGCGTCATATAAATATGAAGGATTTGAAGATAGATTTGCTGACTCCGTATTATTGTGAGAATGAGATCTATCGTGAAGAGGTGGTAAATAAAGGAGGGCAGGTTTACTGTATAGGATTACCTTTTGCACCGGGCGGATTTCGCTGGAATATAATGAAGCCTCTTAATCGGTTCTTAAAAGTGAACTGTTATGACGTTGTTCACATCCATTCGGGAAGCACTTCTATGTTGATGCTGTGTTCGCTTGTTGCCAGATGGAATGGAATAAAAAAGATAATAGTACATTCTCATTGTACTGGTTATGTGAAATCAATGAAATATTATTTATTGAAAATGTTAACGTATCCCGTATTAAGGTTCATTCCGTCGGACTATTGTGCATGTTCTGTAGAAGCCGGTATGTGGAAATTTCCAAAGAGAATAGTAAAAACAAAATTACAGGTTGTGAAGAATGGAATAGATCTTACAAAATTCCATATGGATAATGAAAAGAGAATGGAATATAGATCTTTATTGAATATAGCAGATGGAACGATAGTTATAGGACATGTCGGACGATTTTCTTTTTGTAAAAAATCAGGAGTTCTTGATAGAAGTTCTGTCTCTTGTCAAACAACGAAATATAGATGTAAAATTAATGTTGATAGGTACCGGTGAGACATTGCATGAAATTAGGGATCTAGTAAAGGTAAGGGATTTAGAAAATGAGGTGTTGTTTGTTGGTGCTATTCTAATGTATATGATTATATGCAAGCTATGGATATTTTTGCATTTCCTTCACGTTGGGAGGGACTTGGCATAGTCGGAATAGAAGCCCAGGCTGTTGGCTTGCCTGTTATTGCGTCTGATGTCATACCAAAGGAGATGAAATTAGTTGATTCTGTTTCGTTCCTTTCTTTGAATAATCCTGAAAAGTGGGCGGATTGTATAGTTAAAACAGTTTTTCATATTCGGCGGGATAGTATAGAAATAATAAAGAAACAGGGATATGATATTACCAATACAGCAGAGATTGTAAGAGCTATTTATACTAATTGAGATGATTGATAAAAAAGATAGTCGATAAATTCGGATATATGACAGATAGATATGCTGGAATATGATAAATATTTTATCCAAAACGTAGAAACATAGATTTATAAAAAGTATTATTTGAGAATGTGGTTTATATTGAAAGGTAAGTTTTTCTATTTTAATGAGGCTATGGCTACATATAGGACTAAATGGATGAATTATTTACTCAAACACCATTTTCTTGAATCATACTTAATAGTATGAATCTTTTTTTGAAGCTTATAATAAGTTTACGAAGCATAAGTCTTTTTTAATTCAATATATGAAAAATGGAGAGATGTATTTATTATGCGGATTGGTTATTATTCTGCTTGTTTGAAAAGAAATATTTTATAAATCCATGAAGTTGGCGAAATGTATTAGAACCTTTCTTGTCATTCATGATAGGATGGATAAGTTCAATTATGCAAATGGATAATTAACATGTATTTTGATAATTGTAAAATGAGTAGCTATCCAATTTTTAATAAACAAAGTAAATGGGAACAAGTCTTAGGTTATTTGTTGGCATTGTTCTTAATTCTTAATAATCAAACAGTTTTTCAGAATAGTATATCTTTTAATTATCATATATATGAAATAACTCTTCTTTTAATAATAGTAACCACACTTTATCAAATAGAAAAATATGGAATTTATGAGAATAAATTTAAGTCTCTTCTTAATTTATCCTTTATATATTATGTTTATCTTTCTATTATTTCTATAGCTTCAGTAGGAGTTGATCAACTGGTTTCTTTTTGGGCAAGATATGCTTCATTGCCTTTCGTTTTTTTTTATTTTTCGAGTAATGCATCTTATATTGTAAAGATAGAACTATTTAGAAAGGTAGTGAATGTGATGGTCGTTATATCATGCATATCACTGTTTTTTGGATATTTGGTTCAACGTTTAAAATGATAACTCCAACAGGAGTTGCTTTTATTTGAATGGGGGACAGTAAATGAAGTTTCTTCATATTTTAATATCTATTTTTGAGACACAATATGTAGACTGGTTGGGCATTGATTTTTTTTAGCGAAATACAGCAATTTTTGTAGAAGGTCCAATGATGAGTCTTACATTAATTATTGCCATTACTTTAATTTATTACTTTGATGATATATGGCATATTGCTACATGGAAGAAATTTATTCTTGCTTTTGCTATTATAACATCATTTTCTGTTACAGGATATTTTATTCTATGGGGATTTGTTGTACTAAAACTTTATAGGAGTAAGAAATTTCGAGCAATTATGATCGTCATGCTTATTCCTTTGTCTTTGTATGCAATACAAGTAATGATGGATATGAAACAATCTACTGGTTCGTATTCTTTGAGAGAAGATGACTATTATGTGGGATTTATAACATGGCTTCAAAATCCAATATTTGGATGGGGATTTAATAATTGGGAAGCTTTGCAGGCTAATATGAAAGGAAGAGCTAATGATGGTTTCAGTAATTCCATATTTTCAGTACTCACACAAGGAGGGATTCTTATGGGGTTGATGTATTTCATTCCAATTTTAATAGGAATAACGAGCAAAGAGTTCAAGAGATTTGTTGTTTGTATAGTGTACGCAATTTTATTCATTTCTATAATATTTCAGACTGCTTATGTTAACTTTTTTCTTTTTTGTTTGATGATACCATATTTTTTATTCCTTCACCTCAAAAAAAAATTAAGGGCTAGTTATAACTTGATTATGAAAAGAGAATTATTATTAGTTTTAATCGTTACTTATAATCGATTAAGCGATTTGAAAATTTGTGTGGAGACAGTTCGTAAACAAACTTACAAATATTTTAATATTTTGGTCGTAAATAATGGAAGTACTGATGGTACTAAAGAGTGGTTGGTTCAACAAGCTGATATCATTACCATCAATCAAGAAAATTTAGGTGGTGCAGGCGGTTTCTATACAGGTATGAAGTATATGTATGATAATGGATATGAATGGTTGGTCATGATGGACGATGATGGTATACCTGACAAGAACGAAATAAAGAATTTAATTCAGTCTTATGATAAAGTGGTTTCAGCAGTAGGCAAAGAAGTAATCCTAAATGCTTTAGTCGCTGATAAAGACGATAAAGATTATACAGCATTTTTATGGGCACGTGGTAGCAGACGAACTACTAAAATAACAGAATTACAAAAAAGAACAGTTTTTCAATGATATCCATCCCTTTAATGGTACATTAGTGAAACGGTCTGTTATTGAGAAGATTGGTATGATAAAAGAAAGAAATGTTTATTTGGGGAGATGAGAAAGAATATATGGCTCGCGCTATCCATAATGGTATCGGGCTTTATACTGTTCCAGCTGCCATTCATTATCATCCTAAGGAGAAAGGCAGGAAAGGCAATATCATTCCGTTTATATCAAAGTATCAAATTTTGGTAAAGCCTGAGAAAATGTCACATTATTATTATCGTAATGAAGGATTTGTATATAATACCTATCCCGAGAAGAAAAAAGCATATGATAGTTTTTTGTACAGCCCAAATAGTTTACAATATCACCCACTTTAGATTTGTAGAGTTGGCAAAGTTTATCAAGTACTTTAGAGAGGGAATGCATAACAAATATTAATTCAATTCCCTAATCTTATAAATCAATTATTTTTATGGACATCAAGATTTTGGTGGCATCTCACAAAAAAAGCGGAGATGCCTGAAGATAGTATGTATCTGCCGGTGCATGTAGGAAGGGCTTTGTATCCTGATAGAGAGTTCGGGTATCAATCGGATGCCGAAGGTGATAATATTTCTATTAAAAACCCTTATTATTGTGAATTGACAGCACTTTATTGGGCTTGGAAGAATCTGAAAGCAGATTATGTGGGATTGGCTCATTAACAGACGCCATTTCTCTTTGAAGACTGTGCATCGTGGAGGATGGAATAGTGTACTGACCGGAAAACAGGCGGAAATCTTATGTAGAAAACACGATATTATACTTCCTAAAAAACGAAACCTTTATATTGAAACTGTCTATTCACATTATGATCATACTTTTTTTTTGGAGAGCAGTTTGATCGTACCCGTGGAATTATCAGTCGGAGATGTCCGGAGTATCTGGATGCATTTGATAAGAAAAAATGAAAAGTCGCAGTGAACATCTTTTCAATATGTTTATAATGAAAAAAGATGCTTTTTGACCAGTATTGTGAATGGATGTTTCCCATATTGGAGGAATTGGAGGCATCTTATGATTTAAAGAGTATGGAGCCTTTCCAGGCCAGGCTTATCGGTCGTGTATCTGAGCGTTTGCTTGATGTATGGATTAATAAGAATCAATTGAAATACAAAGAGATAGGTTATATATATTTCGGTAAGAGTAATATGCATAAAAAGATTTGGGGATTTCTGATGGCTGCTATATTTCATAAACGCTATAAACAAAGTTTCTGAATTTTACTGCTGTTGGAATAAATCAATAATTTAAAATATGGTGTTTATGATTGAGGACCATTATGATTATCTTATCGTGGGTGCTGGCCTTTTTTTGGTGCCACATTTGCTTATCGTGCCCGTCAACAGGGAAAGAAATGTTTGGTGATAGACAAGCGTCCACATTTAGGAGGAAATATATATTGTGAAAATATAGAGGGGATTAATGTACATTGTTATGGCGCACATATTTTCCATACTTCGGATAAAAAGAATTTGGGATTTTGTAAATTCTATTGTAGAGTTCAATCGTTATACTAATTCTCCTGTTGCCAATTATAAAGGGAAACTTTATAATTTACCTTTCAATATGAATACATTCTATCAGATGTGGGGGGTGACTACTCCTGCTGATGCAATGGCTAAGATAGAGGAACAGAAATTTGAAGCGGTAGCAAAGATGAAGGCTGATGGGGTGGAAGAGCCTCGTAATTTGGAAGAACAGGCCCAGATATTAATAGGTAAGGATATTTATGAAAAACTGATAAAGGGATATACCGAGAAACAGTGGGGACGTAAATGTACGGAATTACCGGCTTTTATAATTAAGCGTTTGCCTGTACGATTAGTGTTTGACAACAATTATTTCAATGACAAATATCAAGGGATTCCTATCGGAGGATTCAATAAGCTGATTTCCGGTTTGCTTGAAGGGGTAGATACACTGATTAATACAGATTTTTTTACTAACAGAAATTATTGGGAATCTATAGCGGATAAAGTCGTTTTTACCGGAGCGATAGATGAATATTATGAGTATCGTTATGGTAAATTGGAGTATCGCACCGTTAAATTTGAAACGGAAACGCTTGATATTCCCAATTATCAAGGTAATGCAGTCGTAAATTATACAGAACGTGAGATACCTTATACTCGGGTGATTGAACATAAACATTTTGAGATGTTTGGTTCGGAAGTGATTGCTTGTCCCAAAACAGTAATTAGTCGGGAGTATTCCGTAGAGTTTCAGGAAGGAATGGAACCGTATTATCCGGTAAATAATAACCGAAATAACCGATTGGCTGATCAGTATCATCAATTAGCTGCAAAGGAAAAAAATGTTCTATTTGGTGGTAGATTGGCAGAATATAAATACTATGATATGGCTCCTATTATTGGACAGGTCTTAGACATAAAAATAGAATGAACTTGGTCTTATTCGTTTTAGTTCATTAAAAAACAGTAACTTTATTCTTTATGAATTACTTTATTACAGGTGGTACCGGTTTCATCGGTACCCACCTCGCCAGTCTTTTGCATGAAGTGCATCCCGAAACAAGAATTTACAACTTGGATATTGTAGAGCCGGGTACTCCATTACCGACAGTAAAAAATTATAAACCGGCTTTAGGAAACGGGGAGGAACATGCAGCCACATTCATCTATTGTGATGTACGCCAGCCGATAGAGTTGGAAAAAGTAAATATCACTCCCGATGATGTGATCTTTAACTTTGCCGCCGTTCATCGCACTCCCGGTCATCCCGATCCTGCATATTTTGAAACAAATATCCGTGGTGCGGAGAACGTCTGTGCCTTTGCCGAACGGCATGGCATCCGGAAAATAGTTTTCACCAGTTCCATAGCCCCTTACGGTGCTGCCGAGGAACTGAAGGAGGAAACCACGCTGCCTATGCCCAACACCCCATACGGCATATCCAAGCTGGTTGCGGAAAAGATTCATCAGAC
>VOFJ01003410.1_pt1 | contig 26926 bp, 38 predicted proteins | sample 5384081 | NCBI WGS metagenome assembly VOFJ01 (sample SAMN12384729, study PRJNA508395) | human gut metagenome | isolation source: healthy gut I | host: Homo sapiens | reverse complement strand
AGCAGCTTGAAAAATGGCGAATCAAAGGAATTGACGGGGACCCGCACAGCGGTGGAGCATGTGGTTTAATTCGAAGCAACGCGAAGAAGAACTGCTACCAGGTCTTGACATCCTGCCTGACCGGTCAGTAATGGCGACCTTTTTCTTCAGGAACAACAGTGACAAGGTGGTGCATGGTTGTCGTCAGCTCGTGTCGTGAGATGTTGGGTTAAGTCCGCAACGAGCGCAACCCCCTCATCTATAGTAGCCAGCATTTTGGATGGGCACTCTATAGAGACCGCCGGGGATAACCCGGAGGAGGATGGGGATGACGTCAAATCATCATGCCCCTTATGGCCTGGGCTACACACGTGCTACAATGGCACTAAACAAAGTGAAGCGAGACAGTGATGTTAAGCAAAGCACAAAAAACAGTGTCCCAGTTCGGATTGCAGTCTGAAACCCGACTGACATGAAGTCGGAATCGCTAGTAATCGCAGGTCAGCAAACTGCGTTGAATACGTTCCCGGGCCTTGTACACACCGCCCGTCACACCATGGAAGTCAGTAACACCCGAAGCCGGTGACCTAACCGAAAGGGAGGAGCCGTCGAAGGCGGGTTCGGTGACTGGGGTGAAGTCGTAACAAGGTAGCCGTATCGGAAGGTGCGGCTGGATCACCTCCTTTCTAAGAGAATTAAGGAAGAAGTAGGGAGTTGTCTTACTATTTGATTTTCAAAGCGATTTGAAAAGTGAATAAATGGTTGGTGGCGATACGGATAAGGGAAACACCCGTACACATCTCGAACACGATGGTTAAGCCTTTCACGGTCTGGGATACTATACTGGAGACGGTATGGGAAAGCAGATGGTTGCCAACCTTTTTAATCCAAGGATAGGGTTATAGCTCAGCTGGTTAGAGCGCACGCCTGATGAGCGTATCGGTGGTTCTCCACTTTAACCCCACTTAAATCTTGGGGGCTAGCTCAGTTGGGAGAGCACTTGCCTTGCAAGCAAGGGGTCAAGGGTTCGAATCCCTTTACCTCCACTGAGACAGTTATCTGTCTCTATGATTGTTCCTGAAAACTGCATATGATAAGAAAAGACATCAATGCTTGGTGACGAGACTACGCTAGGTCGAGTCACTAAGGATAAAATATAATTCAAAAGTTATACTTTTTGGAGGATAGTTTTATAAAGGTCAAGTAAACAAGAGCACAAGGTGGATGCCTAAGCACCAGAAGCCGATGAAGGACGTGACAAGCTGCGAAAAGCTACGGGGAGGAGCAAATATCCATTGATCCGTAGATATCCGAATGGGGAACACTTAAGTAAACCTTAAGTGCATACTGAATCCATAGGTATGTAGGGGGAACGAGGCGAACTGAAACATCTAAGTACCTTCAGGAAGAGAGAAAAATCGATTTCCTAAGTAGCGGCGAGCGAACGGAAAGCATGGCCCCAACCATGCATGCCAGGAGGGTGTATGGGGTTAAGGACATGCGAGGTGGCAAGACTAAGGATAACCGTGCGGTTATCAAACGATAGCGTGGGTGAGTCGTGCGTAATCGAATCCTAGCAGCCAAAGCAGCATCCAGAGTAAAGCACTTTTAATAATGGTAAAAACTGCGAAACTTGACCACTCCGTAAGGCTAAATACCAACTGGTGACTGATAGAGCATTATGCAGCGAAAGTGTGAAAGGACCCCGAGGGGAGTGAAAACTATAAACCTGAAACCTGCAAGCTTACACGTGGAAGAATGCCGAAAGCGCACCTGGCGTACTTTTGGTAAAATCCGGGTCCCGCCAGCCGCCATATAGTGCTAAGCGCCGTTATGTTCGAGCGAAGCGAAAGCGAGCGGGTTAAAAAGCGCGAAGATCTATATGTGCACCCTGAAACCGGTGATTCATGAGTAGCAGTTACACATCTGTTGAAAGGTGGTGATGACCTGTGTGAGAAATTAACCCAGAACTCGAGCATAGCTGGTTCTCCTCGAAATAGCCTTTAGGGCTGGGCCTTTCTTTTTAGTCTACTGGCAGTGTGGTTAATTTCCCAGGGCGTCAAAGTTTAAACAAACCCAAAGGATGATAAAATATCAATCATTGTTGGTGAGTTGATGGTCGCGCCGAAAGAGCCTGGCATTCGCAGCCAAGGTCCCAAAGGTAATTATTAAGTGTGAAAAGGATGTGCGACTTCATAGACAGCTAGGATGTTGGCTCCAGAAGCAGCCATACATTGAAAGAGTGCATACAACAGCTCACTAGTCGAGAGGTGGTGCTTACAGAAATACAGGGCTAAGAGCACTGCACCAGAAGCTCAGGAGTTCAGAAAGGAATCAGTAGAGGAGGCATTCGGTAGTTCATGAAGCCATTTGATGATAAGAGACGGTGGAGGGCTAAGAAGAGAGGAATACTGGGAATGGGCGAGGCTGAAGTGAGAATCTTCAGGACCAGATATCAAGGTTTCAGAATTAGCTTGTCTTCCCTGGGTTAGTCAGGGGCCTAAGGCGAGGTCGAAAGACGTAGTCGATGGACAACAGGTTGATATTCCTGCACTACTGTATATCAGAACTGTGAGGACGCGGTTTAAAAGAGGTGAGTCAAGTGAAGGAAGGAACTTGATTGGACATGGAGGCCAGGTTAAGGGGGCAAATACCTTAACGGAATGGTAAGGACATGAACGATAGGGAACAATAAAAGTACCGAAAGAGCTGAATAAACTGCCAAGAAAAGTCACTATTGCGTATATAGTACCCGTACCGCAAACCGACACAGGTGGATGAGGAGAGAATCCTAAGGTCGACAGGAGAAGTATTGTTAAGGAACTCGGCAAAATGCCCCGTAACTTCCCAGGAGAAGGGGTGCTGATAGTAATCAGCCGCAGTGAATAGGCCCAGCAACTGTTTAGCAAAACACAGGTCTATGCAGAAACCGAGAGGTGAAGTATATGGGCTGACTGCCTGCCAGTGCTGGAAGGTTAAGAGGAGAGGTTAGCGTAAGCGAAGCTTTGAATCAAGCCCCAGTAAACGGCGGCCGTAACTATAACGGTCCTAAGGTAGCGAAATTCCTTGTCGGGTAAGTTCCGACCCGCACGAAAGGCGTAACGATCTGGGAACTGTCTCAACAATAGACTCGGTGAAATTGAAATGCCAGTGAAGATGCTGGCGACCTGCGCCAGGACGGAAAGACCCCATGGAGCTTTACTCTGGCTTGGCACTGGAGATTGATATGACATGTACAGGATAGGTGGGAGACTGAGAAATATGGACGTCAGTTTATATGGAGTCACCGTTGGGATACCACCCTTGTTATATTGATTTTCTAACCTACACTCATGAAACTGGGTGGGGGACAATGCCTGGTGGGGAGTTTGACTGGGGCGGTCGCCTCCGAAAGGGTATCGGAGGCGCTCAAAGGTTCCCTCAGAATGGATGGAAACCATTCGAAGAGTGCAAAGGCAGAAGGGAGCTTAACTGCGAGGGTGACGGCCCGAGCAGATAGGAAAACTAGGACTTAGTGATCCGGTGGTATAAAGTGGGATTGCCATCGCTCAACGGATAAAAGCTACCCTGGGGATAACAGGCTTATCACTCCCAAGAGTTCACATCGACGGGAGTGGTTTGGCACCTCGATGTCGGCTCATCGCATCCTGGGGCTGTAGCAGGTCCCAAGGGTTGGGCTGTTCGCCCATTAAAGCGGTACGCGAGCTGGGTTCAGAACGTCGTGAGACAGTTCGGTCCCTATCCGGCCTGGGCGTGGGATAATTGAAGGGAGCCGTCCCTAGTACGAGAGGACCGGGATGTACGGACCACTGGTGTATCGGTTGTACTGCCAAGTGCATAGCCGAGTAGCCAAGTCGGAAAGGATAAACGCTGAAAGCATCTAAGCGTGAAGCCCCCTAAGATGAGTTATCCATTACGTAAGTAGAGATTCCTTGTAGACTACGAGGTAGATAGGGGCAGAGGTGTAAGTACAGTGATGTATTTAGCTGACTGTCACTAATAGATCGAAAACTTGACCTAAACATTGGTGTTAATCATATGCAGTTTTCAGGGAATAAGGTTCCTATCAAGTGAGAATTCATTTGATAGGATTTTTTATAAAGAACCTGTTTATAAGATATTTCTTATAAAATATAGGGGTGTGGTGAAATGGTATCATAGAGTCTCCAAAACTTTTGGCGGGAGTTCGATTCTCTCCACCCCTGCTTCTACCGGCTGTACGTTGTGCAGTCGGTTTTTTTTTGCAAAAAAGGTAACTATAGTATTATAAAAATATTGTGTAATTTATCTCACAGCTTAAGCAGCAGTGGGATTATGGATGTTATTTTTTATAGATATTATATTATTTTAGTTCAATATTTTCAGATTCTCGGAGGAATAAAAATATTATGATAAGCGCTAATAATGTAACTTACAGAGTAGGAAAAAGGCATTATTTGAGGATGTAAATATTAAGTTTACAGAAGGAAACTGTTACGGTCTTATCGGTGCAAATGGTGCCGGAAAGTCTACATTCCTTAAGATTTTATCAGGTCAGATTGAGCCTTCTAAGGGTGAAATTGCAATCACAAACGGCCAGAGACTTTCATTCTTAGAGCAGGATCACTTCAAGTATGACGACTGTAAGGTAATTGAAGTTGTTATGATGGGTAATAAGAGACTCTATGAAATCATGAAGGAAAAGGAAGCTATCTATTCTAAGGAAGATTTCACAGAGGAAGATGGACACAGAGCATCTGAACTTGAGGCAGAATTTGCTGATATGAACGGTTGGGAAGCTGAATCAGATGCAGCACAGCTCCTTACAGGTCTTGGTATTGAGCCGGATTTACATGAGAAGCTCATGAGCGAAATCAACGGTAGTGAAAAGGTTAAGGTTCTTCTTGCGAAGGCTCTTTTCGGTAACCCTGATATCCTTCTTCTCGATGAGCCTACTAACAACTTAGATATTGATTCTATCGAATGGTTACAGGAGTTTCTTATTAACTTTGAAAATACTGTAATCGTTGTTTCTCATGACAGACATTTCCTTAACCAGGTTTGTACTCATATTGCTGATATCGACTATGCTAAGATTCAGCTCTATGCAGGTAACTACGACTTCTGGTATGAGTCAAGTCAGCTTATCCTTAAGCAGAGAAAAGAAGCTAATAGAAAGAAAAGAAGAGAAGATCAAAGAGTTACAGGAATTCATTTCACGATTCTCTGCAAATGCTTCTAAGTCAAAGCAGGCTACATCAAGAAAGAAAGCTCTTGATAAGATTGAACTTGATGATATTAAACCTTCAAGCAGAAAGTATCCATATGTTGATTTCAGACCTGAAAGAGAAATCGGTAATGAAGTATTAGAAGTAACAAATCTCAGTAAGAAGATTGATGATGAGACTTCAATCAACAACATTTCATTCCTCGTTGGTAATAAGGATAAGATTGCATTTGTTGGTTCTAACGAGCTTGCAACAACAGAATTCTTCGATATTATTGCCGGAAGACAGGAAGATTATGAAGGTGAATTCAAGTGGGGTGTTACAACTAAGGTTGCATATTTCCCTAAGGATATTAATGCTGAATTTACTACAGATGAGACCATCGTTGAATGGTTAACACCATATTCACCAGATCCTGACTCTACATATGTAAGAGGATTCCTTGGAAGAATGTTATTTGCCGGTGAAGACGGTGAGAAGAAAGTTCAGGTATTATCCGGAGGAGAGAAGGTTAGAGTTCTCCTTTCAAGAATGATGATTCAGGGAGCAAATGTACTTGTATTTGACGACCCTACTAACCACTTAGACATGGAGTCAATTACATCTCTTAATAATGCTCTTATTAAGTTTGACGGTGTAATTATCTTTACATCACACGATCATCAGTTTATTCAGACAATTGCCAACAGAATCATGGAAATACTTCCTGATGGAACATTAGTTGACAAGCTTTACAACATACGAAGAGTATCTTGCATCTGATGACAGCATCAGAAAGAGACAGGGCGTTGCTAAATTGTCTGAGGAAGATTAATTAAAGGTGATAATATGCCTGCCGGTAAAAAAGCTAAAACAAAAAAGTTAGTAATACTAAAAAAAGTACCGCTAAGCTTGAACAGAAAAAAAATCAGGCTTTAAAACGGAAGTCTTTTTTCTTATTGGCTTTTGGAATATTAATATTGCTGATACTCAGTAATTTCGGATTGGCCGGAGTTGTAGGTGTCGGAATAAAATGGCTTGAATTTGGTCTTATAGGCGTTATGGGGTATGCTATACCGTTTTTATTTGCAGGTAATCTTATTTACCTGTCGGTTAACAGACCTCTTTCCAAAGATGTGAAATGGAAATTCATTACGGCATATATATCTATAGTGTTATTGTCAGCTTTTTTATACAGAGAATTTATGATGTTCCGAGAATGGAATATTATAATGTTATTGATATATTTTTCTCTATAGTGCAGATTACAGTAGCGGCGGAGGTATTCTCGGTGCATTAGTATGCTTCGGACTTTCGCCTTTAGGGATGATTGCCTCCGTCGTTATTCTTGTAATTTTACTTACTATATGTGTTATGTACCTGTTTAACTGGTCCATATTTAAAACGTTTAAATATATTTTCTCTAATATAAGAGCAAATGATTCTGTCAGAAAATCGAAAAAAAAAGCAGCTAAAACGGCAAATGCAGCTGATGTAGCTACTGCAGATTATCAGAATCCGGCTGTTCATAACCAGATGGCAAATGAACAGGCCGGACAGGGCAGTGAAAAAATATTATTAAAGGTAATGATATAAGTAATAATACAATTAATAATAAAACTGCCAAAGACAATATAGTCAAAGGCGGTAAAACTGCCGATTCTGATAGATTTTCTGACGGCAAGAATTCGTCCGACAGCGTAAACAGAGATGAGAATACATGGAAGGTTGATGATGATATGGCAAACATGAGGGATGCATACAGCAAAAACAGCAATAGCAATCCTGAACGAAATCCTAAAAAGAATCTCAGAATGGAAAATAAGTCAGCAGGCACAGGCTTTAATGTATTTTCAATCAAGGAAGCAAGCCATGAAAGCGCCAATAAAGGAAATGATGTAGAAACTATTGAGATTACAAATATGTTCCCTAAGAGTACTTCGGACGAAAAGAGAATTTTCAGAGAATACATTTAGAGATGTAGTCGTTGATGAAGGTGACTCATTTAAAAATATCCAAACAGAAACCGTGTTCCTGATTCAAATGTAGTTGTGTCAGATGATCTTGTAACAACAAGAGATGAAGTTTCTGCAGCAGAACATAATGATTTCCATGGTTCAGGTATTTCTTCATTTGAAAATGGTGCAGATAACTATGGTGGTGTAAATAATAATCCTGGAATGAGTCATGGCGGAAGTGATATTAGTAGAAATGTTAATGGCGGACGTTATGATAATGCCAACGCAATTGCTAATGCTGGGGATGCCGATGTCAGTGCCAATGCTGTTAACCAGGCTACAGGTGCCAATTCATTTGATGCAGGTGCAGTAGCAGGTATGGTATCCGGTGCAGCTGCTGGAAGTGTTGCCACAGGCATGCCAGATAATGGCGTACAAAACGGCATGCAGAATAGCATGGCCAACGGTATGAATATTGCCGCCGGTTCAGACACATCATCAGAACTATGTATTCCCCCAATCAGCCTGTTAAATGAGCCTAAGAATTACGATTTAGGTGACATTAACATGGAAAACCAGGAAATGGCGGACAACCTCTGTAAAATTCTGGAAATCTTTGGCGTTAAGGTTAAGATTACGGGAATCAGTGTAGGTCCTACAGTTACAAGATTTGAAATGCAGCCTGAAATAGGTACGAAAGTAAGTAAGGTTGTAAATCTTAAGGACGAGATTAAAATGGGACTGGCTGTTTCTGATATCAGAATTCAGGCACCAATTCCGGGTAAATCTGCCATCGGTATAGAAATTCCAAATAAAAAACCAAGAAGTGTTTCATTCAGAGAGCTTATTGAGTCCAAGCATTTCAGGGAGAGTAAATCGAAGGTATCATTTGCAGTCGGTGAAGATATCGGTGGAAATGTTGTAGTTGGCGATATTGCCGACATGCCTCATGTTATCATTGCAGGTTCTACAGGTTCCGGTAAATCTGTATGTATTAACGCATTAATCATGAGTGTGTTGTACAAGGCCACACCGGATGATGTAAAAATGATAATGGTAGACCCTAAGGTTGTTGAATTATCTATTTACAATGGAATTCCACATTTGCTAGTTCCTGTTGTTTCAGATCCTAAAAAGGCCGCAAGTGCACTTAACTGGGCTGTTGCGGAAATGGATAAGCGATACAACAAACTGGCTGAACTGGGCTCCAGAAACATAAAAAGAATACAATAATAAAATTCTTTCTGGAGAATTTGGAGAAAATCATACCAAAATGCCACAGATTCTTGTTATAATTGATGAGCTGGCAGATCTTATGATGGTCGCGAAAAATGAAGTTGAAGCTGCAATTGTTCGTCTTGCTCAAAAGGCGAGAGCTGCGGGAATTCATCTTATCATTGCAACTCAGAGACCATCTGCAGATGTTATTACTGGTCTTATTAAGGCCAATATACCATCTAAGATAGCCTTTGCTGTATCAAACGGTTCAAACTCAAGAATCATACTGGATGAAAATGGTGCAGAGAACCTGCTTGGAAAGGGAGATATGTTATATGCTCCAAGAAATGAGAAGCCGAAGAGAGAGTTCAGGGCGCATTTGTTTCGGATGATGAAGTTTCGAGAGTCGTAGAATTTCTTAAGGAACATTCAGACGGTACTCAGATAAATGAGGATATCAGCAGGGATATGGAGAGTGAGGTGTTAAATGCCTCCATACCTATTCCTGGAGCTGAAGATGAAGACTCTTTGGATTCTTTATTTGAAGACGCAGGAAGATTTGTTATTGAGAGAGAGAAAGCTTCCATAGGTATGCTCCAGAGAAACTTTAGAATAGGATTTAACCGAGCAGGGAAGAATAATTGATCAATTGTCAGAAGCGGGAGTTGTTGGTCCGGATATCGGAACTAAACCGCGTAAGGTACTGATTACTATGCAGGAATTTGACGAATTATTGAGCAAGTTCAGATAATTAAAAGGAGAATTAAATGGCATTTTTAACTGATATAGAAATTGCACAGGCAGCTGACATGAAACCTATCGTAGACGTTGTTAAACGCGTAGGTGTCACAGAAGATGAATTAGAATTATACGGCAAGTATAAGGCTAAGATCTCAGACGAATGTGAAAAGAGAGTTCAGTGTAATCCTGACGGTAAGCTTATTTTAGTTACTGCAATCAATCCTACACCAGCTGGTGAAGGAAAGACTACAACAACAATCGGTCTTACAGAAAGTCTTAATAAGATTGGAAAAAAATGCTGTTGCTATAATTAGAGAACCATCACTTGGACCTGCATTTTGGTGTTAAGGGTGGAGCTGCAGGTGGCGGATATGCTCAGGTTGTACCTATGGAAGATTTAAATCTTCATTTTACAGGTGACTTCCACGCAATCACATCTGCAAATAACCTTCTTGCAGCAATGATCGACAACCATATCAAGCAGGGCAACGAGCTTAACATCGATGTTAAGAAGGTTGTATGGAAGCGTTGTATGGATATGAACGACAGAAACCTTAGAGATATTATTATCGGTATCGGTTCACCTGCAAATGGTGATATGAGAAGTGACGGTTTCACAATCACAGCTGCATCTGAAATCATGGCTATCTTCTGTATGGCTACTGATATGACAGACTTAAAGGAAAGAATCGGAAGAATCATCATTGCATACGATAAGGAAGGCAAGCCTGTAACAGCAAGCCAGATTAATGCACAGGGTGCTATGGCAGTTCTTCTTAAGGATGCATTTAAGCCTAATGTTATTCAGACACTTGAGAACACACCTGTACTTGTACACGGCGGTCCATTTGCAAATATCGCTCATGGATGTAACTCAGTAAGAGCTACTAAGCTTGGCCTTAAGCTTGGTGACTACTGTGTTACTGAGGCTGGTTTCGGTGCTGACCTTGGTGCTGAAAAGTTCATGGATATTAAGTGCAGAAACGCAGGCATCGCTCCTAATGCTGTAGTTATCGTAGCTACAGTTCGTGCTTTAAAGTACAACGGTGGTGTTAAGAAGGATGACTTAAAGGATGCAAATGTAGAAGCACTTAAGGCTGGTATCGTTAACTTAGGAAAGCATATCGAGAACGTTAAGAAGTACGGTGTTGAGCCAATCGTTGCAATTAACTCATTTGTTACTGATACTGAAGAAGAGTACGAAGTAATCAGAGAGTACTGCAAGAGCCTCGGCGTTGAAGTTTCACTTTCAACTGCATGGGGAGACGGTGGTGAAGGTGCTATTGATCTTGCTGAAAAGGTTATCAAGATGACAGAGAAGAAGAATGATTTCCACTTCTTATATGATCTTGAAACTCCTGTTACAGACAAGATTGAGAAGATTTCAAAGGAAATCTACGGTGCTGCAAACGTTGAATACGGTGCTGGCGTTCTTAAGAGCATTCAGAACATTGAAGAGATGGGACTTGGAAATCTTCCTATCTGTGTTGCCAAGACACAGTATTCACTTTCTGATAATGCAGCTCTTCTTGGAAGACCTGAGAACTTCACAATGCATGTAAGAGAAGTATATGTAAATGCAGGTTCAGGATTTATCGTTGTATTAACAGGTAAGATCCTTACAATGCCTGGACTTCCAAAGAAGCCGGCAGCAGAAGCTATCGACTTCAACGAAGAGACAGGAAAGATCGTAGGATTATTCTAATCTGACTATAATCAGCTTGTTTTAATAATAAGCGAATCTGATAAATGATTAATTGGACTTATCTGATGAAAAAAATCGCCGATAAATTATTAATTTGATCGATTTGAGTGTAAACAATGCAGATATGTAATTAATCGAATATTAATTAACAAAAAAGTATGAGTGTGGTTACTAAAATGTTACCATTACTCATACTTTTTTAATTTGATATGGCCCTGGGATAAATGATATTATAAACGAACCTAAAGAAATTTTTATTAAGGACTTGAGTATGGATACAGAACAATATGCAGGAATAATACTGGGACTTTTGACAGAGCAGCTGGACAAGCGTTTCCAATATCGCATACCTGCTCATTTGAAATCTAAAGTGCATGTAGGATCTGTGGTATATGTGCCATTTGGTGCAGGTAACAAAAAAGACAAAGGGCTTTGTTATCGACATTTCCTCAGATCTTTCATTTGACAGGGATAAAATTAAAGATATTTCAGATGTCAGTCTGGATGTTGATGTGACAAATGCCAATTTAATTGAGCTTGCGTATTGGATGAGAGATGAATACGGATCCACAATTAACAGAGCCTTAAAGACAGTATTTCCTATTCAGGATAAAGTGAGAAATAAGGTCATAACAGAGATTATTCTTACAGATGACCATGAAAAAAACAGAAGAATATTACGCAAAGTGTAAAAAGAAAAATGCAGCGGCCAGATTAAGACTTCTTGAAGCTCTTATGGAGCATAAAATCATAAACAGTGTATTTGCCAAGGATAAGTTAAAGGTCACTGCCAAGACAATCAGTGAATTAAAGGATGAAGGTATCGTAAGCGTAAAAGAATACAATTCAGTATCGTAATCCAATAAATGTTTCATCTGAAAAGGAAGAACTTCCGGAATTAAATGACGAACAGCGTATTGCATGTGATTCCATTTCAGAGGCTATAGAGAAAAAATAAACATGAGGGCATATTTAATTCACGGTATTACAGGCAGCGGTAAGACAAGAGTATATATTGAGCTTATTAAAGAAGTTGTGGCAAAGGGTAAGCAGGCAATTATGCTTATTCCAGAAATTGCACTTTACATATCAGACTGTAAAACGCTTTGTAAATGTATTTGGCGACAGGGTGTTCTGTGCTTAATTCGAAAATGTCTCCCGGTGAGCGCTATGATCAGTTTTTAAGAGCTTCAAATGGTGACATAGATGTAATGATAGGACCAAGATCGGCAATATTTACACCATTTAACAATATCGGAATCATAGTGTTGGATGAGGAGCATGAAGAGTCCTATAGAAATGAAAAATACACCATGCTATGATACACGCGAGGTTGCAAAGTTTTTTGACTAAAAAGCACAATGCGCCATTAGTACTGGCTTCAGCCACACCGTCAGTAAAGTCCTATTATATGGCTCAGAAGGGTGAATATAAACTTCTCAAACTGACCAAACGTGCAACAGCAGGGGGACAACTTGCAAATGTTCATGTTGTGGATATGAGAGAGGAGCTTAAAGCCGGCAATAAAACCATTTTCAGCAGACCGCTTATCGGAAGTCTTGCAGAGAGAATTGCCGATAAAGAACAGAGCATGCTTTTCCTTAATAAAAGAGGTTATCTTGGAATCGTATCCTGGCAGAGCCTGTGGTTATGTTATTAAATGTCCCCATTGCGACATTTCCATGACATATCATAAAAACGGTACATTGGTATGCCATTACTGCGATACGGTTATTAATAACATAAATGTATGTCCAAAGTGTGGTTCAAAGTATATTGCAGGTTTCAAGGCAGGTACGGAAAAGATTGAGCAGGAAGTTAAAAAGCATTTCCTATGGCAAGGGTGCTCAGAATGGACAGGGATACTACAGTAAAGAAGGGTGCCCACGACAAAATCCTTGAAGAATATGCAAATGGTGATGCTGACATTCTTGTTGGTACACAGATGATTGTAAAGGGACATGACTTTGAAAACTGTACACTTGTAGGAGTTCTTGCAGCGGATATGACTCTTTTTACAAGTTCATATACTGCAAGTGAAAGAACATTTCAGCTTATTACCCAGTCTGCGGGAAGAGCGGGACGAGGCGAAAAAAAGAGGAGATGTGTACATTCAGACATATGATCCTGAAAAATCCCGTAATTCTTGCGGCGGCGGCACAGGACTATGAATTATTTTACAATGAAGAAATAAAGCACAGACAGATGCTTAACTTTCCACCAATATGCAAAATGGCCACATATACATTTGTATCGGAAAATGCTGAAGTACTTAAGGAAGCCATGAACAGGCTCAGAGAGAAGTTAAATACAATCGCCGAAAAGTATGGCAGAGATGTAGACATTTTAGGACCTAACAGAGGCAGCGGATTTAAGTTAAAGGATGAATTTAACATTAAGTTAATTATCAAATCCAGAACCGATGAGATTTTAAAAAGAAATAAAAAAATGACTTAGAGAAGTATACTGACTCTGAGGAAATATTTAAAAAGATACATGTTTTATTTAATAGAGAGTAAAATATAAGGTAAGGCGTGAATTTTACAAACGTTTGATTATTGTGTATTCTATATTTTTAAGTCGGTAAATATTAAATCACTATAACGTGAACGTAATATAGGGGGGGATATAAAATGGCTCTTAGAGAGATAAGAATAGTTGGAGACGAAATTCTCAGAAAGAAATCAAGAGAAGTTAAAGAAGTTACTCCAAGAATTAAAGAATTAATTTCAGACATGATTGAAACACTCTACAAAGAAGAGGGTGTAGGTCTTGCAGCTCCTCAGGTTGGAGTTCTCAGAAGACTTTGTATTATTGATGTGGGTATTGAGGAAAATGATCCAAAGCCTACAGTATTTATCAATCCTGTAATTGTTGAAATGGACGGAGAGCAGGTTGGTGAAGAGGGCTGTCTTTCAGTTCCTGAAAAGTCATGTGAAGTAAGAAGAGCTGAGCATGTAATCGTTGATGCATTTGATGAGGAAATGAATCCATTTACAATTGAGGCTCACGGACTTATTGCAAGATGCCTTCAGCATGAAATTGACCATTTAGATGGTATTCTTTACATCGACAGAGTAGAGGAGCAGAAATTAGAAGCTGAAGTTGAAGCTAAGAAAGAAGCTTTAGAGAAAGGGCGAATAATGAAAGTTGTATTTATGGGTACACCTGATTTTGCCGTAGAAACACTTAAGGCAATCGCAGGTGCGGGACATGATATAGCGGCTGTAGTAACACAGCCTGATAAACCAAGAGGACGTAGCGGAGCTTTAATGTTCTCAGCAGTAAAGGAAGAAGCTGTAAATCTTGGCATAGAATGTATTTTTACAGCCTGAAAAGGCAAGAGATGAAGCGTTTATACAGCAGATAAAGAGACATAAATCCTGATGTTATCGTTGTTGTTGCTTATGGAAAGATTCTTCCAAAGTCTCTTCTTGATATTCCAAAGTACGGATGTATAAATGTACACGCGTCACTCCTTCCAAAATACAGAGGTGCTGCGCCTATTCAGTGGTCAGTTATTAACGGCGACGAATACTCAGGCGTTACAACAATGTTTATGGGTGAAGGACTTGATACCGGAGATATTTTTACTTCAGAAGTCAATTAAAGCTTGATAAAAAAGGAAACAGGCGGATCACTTTTCGATAAGTTAAGTGTAATCGGAGCAGAGCTTCTCGTTGAAACACTTGTTGAGCTTAAAAATGGAACAGTAAAGAGAATTCCACAGGATGAATCACAGGCTACACAGGTTACTGTATTTGATAAATCTTTCGGTAAGATTGATTTTAATAAATCAGCTACAGATATAGAGAGGCTTATAAGAGGTCTTAATCCATGGCCAAGTGCATTTACAAGTCTTAACGGCAAAACTCTTAAGCTTTGGGATGCGGATGTTACAGAATGTAATGAAAATGTTCCTGTAGGTTCAATCGTTTCTGTAGGCAAAGAGTCATTTGTTGTTAAATGCGGAGAAGATGCCCTTGAAGTTAAAGAATTACAGCTTGAAGGTAAAAAGCGCATGAATTGTGGCGACTTCTTAAGAGGTTATAATCCGGAAGTGGGAACAGTGCTCGGTAATTAACAGAAAGGAGTGCGGTATGTATTATTACTACGGTTTTGACTGGTCATACTGGGTGGTAATGGGTGTTTCATTTATTATTACACTTATTGCCCAGATATGGGTAAGCAGTGCCATGTCAAAGTATTCTAAGGTGATGTCAAAGAGCGGACTCACAGGTCATGAAGCAGCTCTTACAATACTCAGAGATCAGGGTATAATGGGAGTGTCGGTAACACCTATACAGGGTAATTATTCAGATCATTACAATCCAAGAAATAAAAATGTCTCATTGTCACAGCCTGTTTTTAATAACAGAAGTATCACTGCTATAAGTGTTGCGGCACATGAGTGTGGTCATGCGGTACAGGATGCCACAAATTATGGATTTCTTTCATTTAGAACAGCCCTCGTACCTATTGTGAATTTCTCATCAACAATCTCATGGTTCTTTATTGTCATAGGATTGTTCTTTCAGAGCAGTGCAGGAAGTGGAATATTCCTTCAGATAGGTATAATCTTATTTTCTATTGCGGTATTATTCCAGCTTGTAACATTACCTGTTGAATTTAATGCCTCACACAGAGCATTAAAGATACTTAAAAAACGAGGGAATGTTAGACAGCACTGAAGTGGCTCAGGCAAGACAGGTTCTTACAGCAGCTGCCATGACATATGTTGCAGCAGCATCTACATCAGTACTTCAGCTTATAAGATTAATATTTATAGCGAGAAACAATAGAGACTAAAGCAAAGGCGGGTATTTACTCGCCTTTTTTTTTTTAAATGTAATATAAGGACATTTATGTAACAGACAGCCTGAGCGGAATGTAAAAAGAGAAAATGCTTATATAACCGGAATATAAAAAGAAAATGTTTATGCAGCCAGCTGTGTAATCAGAAATTTATGAGTCTGATTGAATGCAGCATGACTTATAAGCAAATATTCGTCAGGAATAAAATGACATATTATTAAAAAATGTTATTTTTATAAATACTTTTATAAATTATTTTCCATGTGTATCATTTAATAGCATAGAAAATATTGTCAGCGAATATATGGGGGTAAATAATGAGAAACCGATAAATGAGCGAAGAATAGTTTACGATATCCTCTTTCGAGGTTAAGAAAAAGAATAAATCCTGTGCAGTCACAATAGACAACATTTTCATCAGTAAAAAAAATGTTCAGAGCTTACTTCAGTGAGTAAGAAATTTATTACAAATGTGGCATACGGAACAATAGAAAATATCATTCTGATTGATTACTATTTATCAAAAGCTTTTAACAAGACCTATCAATAAGGTTAATCCATCAATACTTATTATTCTGGAGCTGTCAGCATATCAGATATTATGTGCGGACAACATCCCTGAGAGTGCAGCGGTTAATGAGGCCGTAAAAAGCTTACTGAAGAGCTTGGTATGGTTAAGTTAAAGGGCTTTGTAAATGGAGTTCTCAGAAACCTCATCAGAAAGAAGGATGAGATACAGCTTCCATCAGAAGACAATTACAAAAGATTTCCTTTCAGTAAAATATTCCATTCAGAAAGACATTTTTAGACATCTGGGAAAGGAAATGCTCTTAAGAACAGTGACGATTCTGAGGTGGAAAGTCTTGTTGAACTTTGCGAGAAATACAAGAGACAGCAAGAAGATTTATATCCGAATCAATACTGAGAAATCAAGCGAGCCATATCTTGCAGCTCTTTTTAGAGGATGAGGGCGTAGATGTGGATATTGCTCCAAAGTATTATGACGATTCTGAAAAAGGAATGGAAATGCAGAATGACCTTGAGAGCAAATGTCTCTCAATCAGCAATTTTGATTCCTTAAGAAACTTAGAATCATTTAAGGACGGTTTATTCTATGTTCAGGATTTAAGCAGCATTCTTTCATATGAAAATGTCCGTATTGAGGACGGTGCACAGATTCTTGATATGTGTGCATCACCGGGCGGTAAGAGTATAGGTGCGTATTTAAATGTATCTGAATATGGCAACTGCACAATTACTGCAAGAGATAAGACAAAGGCCAAGGCGGCTGCCGTAAAGGAAAATATCAAGCGTCTGGGCATTACAGGGTATCACTGCAGAGGTTAAGGATGCCTGTGAATATTATGAAGACGATTTTGAAAAAATATGATGTGGTAATTGCAGATGTGCCATGTTCAGGTCTTGGTGTAATAAGCAAGAAGCCTGACATAAATATGCATTTTAAGAAAAAGCGGCATTAAAGAGCTTTTAGAAATTCAGAAAAAGATAATCGATAATGCAGTAAAGTATCTTAAATCCGGCGGTAAATTAATTTACAGTACGTGTACATTTAACACAGAAGAAAATGAAGACAATGTGGAATATATCCTTAAGAATAATGATATGAAGCTTGATTTTTCAAAGCAGTATCTGCCAACTGAGGAAATACACATGGACGGATTCTTCATAGCAATATTTACAAAGGAATAAGATAACCATTTTAAAGGGAAAATGAAATGGAAGATAAGATAGATATAATGTCCTTAACGAAATCTGAATTAAAAAGATTTTTTCACGGAAATTGGTGAAAAAGCCATTCAGGGCAAAGCAGTTATTTTCATGGTTACACAACAAATGTGTATATGACTATGATGATATGACTAATCTGTCAAAATCGTTGAGAGATACATTAAAAAAAAAAAACATATATAAGTCACATTAAGCCATACAATGTTCAGAGATCCGCATTAGATCCTACTGCCAAATATCTCTGGGAGCTTGAAGACGGCAATATGATTGAAAGTGTATGGATGGAATATAAGCACGGTAACTCCGTATGTATCTCATCACAGGTTGGATGTGCCTGCGGATGTACATTCTGTGCCTCTACAATCGACGGAGTGGTAAGAGATGTTACTGCCGGGGAAATGCTCCTTCAGGTAATGCGTATGCAGGAGCTTGAGGGCAAAAAGGTAAGTAACATAGTTATTATGGGTTCAGGGGGAGCCTCTTCTTAACCTGGAGAATCTTATTAAGTTCATCCATATAATAAATGATGAGGACGGCCAGAACATAAGCCAGAGAAACATAACAGTATCCACATGCGGTATTATTCCGAAAATGTATGAGCTGGCGGAGGAAAAGCTTCAGATTACACTGGCCATCTCACTTCATGCGGCAACTCATGAAAAGAGAGAGAAAATAATGCCGATTGAGAAGGCATATCCGCTGGATGAATTAATGAAGACCTGTGACTATTATTTTGAGAAAACAGGCAGACGACTTTCATTTGAATTTGCCCTAATAAACGGCGTAAATGACAACGAGGAGTCAGTGGAAGAACTGACATCTTTACTCCACGGAAAAAACTGTCATGTCAACCTTATAAAATACAATCCTATCAAGGAGAGAGACTATTCAAATGTAGCTGATACACAGGCTCTTGCATTCAAAAAAATATGCTTGAAAAAAACGGTGTAAATGTTACTATTAGGAGAGGTTTGGGCTTGGATATTGATGGAGCGTGTGGACAATTAAGAAGGAGATATACCAGATGAAAGCATACGCGGTGACGGATGTCGGACGTACGCGAGATACCAATCCAGGATTACTTTTATTACTCATCTGAACCCGTAGGCAATTTACCTAATTTATATTTGGTAGCTGACGGTATGGGGAGGACATAAAGCAGGTGATCTGGCTTCAAGGTTTACCATTGAAAATGTAGTCAGATTGGTTGAAAGCTATAAAGACTATAGAGATCCTGTAACTATTCTTGCTAAGGCAATCAATGAGGTTAACGGAATGCTCATAGAGAAATCCAAGGAATCTGAGGATTATGAGGGCATGGGAACCACACTGGTAGCTGCAACAATAGACGGAGACGTACTTAAAGTTGCAAATGTCGGAGACAGCAGATTATATCTCATTGAGAAAGACATTTTGCAGATTACAAAGAGATCATTCTCTTGTTGAAGAAATGGTTTTACGCGGGCAGATAGATAAAGAAGAAGCACGCACCCACGTAAACAAAAAATATAATTACAAGAGCAATCGGAGTTTTAGATGATGTATCACCTGAATTATTTTCAGTTGATCTTACAGAATCATCCATTCTGCTCTTATGCAGTGACGGTCTTACTAACATGGTATCAGACCAGGAGATATTGGAAATTATTAAGTCTGAAGACAATATCAAAGGCCAAGTTGAAGAGCTGGTTAGAAAAGCAAATGAAAACGGTGGTAAGGATAATATTACAGCAATGATTATTAATCCACTTTGATTTATCGGAAAGGGTTATCCTAGGCAATGTTGAACAAGGGAGTTATTTTATCGGAAAGATATGAGATTATTGAGAGAATCGGCACAGGCGGTATGGCAGATGTATACCGTGCCATCGATCATAAGCTCAACAGATATGTAGCAATTAAGGTTCTTAAAAAAAGAATATTCGGACGATAAGCAGTTTGTTGCAAAGTTCAGATCTGAAGCAAGATCAGCAGCGGTTCTTAACAATCCGAACATTGTAAGTGTTTATGATGTAGGTAATGATGACAATACATACTACATCGTTCTCGAACTTATTGAGGGTATAACACTTAAGAAGTATATAGAGAGAAAGGGCCATTTACAGTACAAAGAGGCTGTAAGTATTGCAATTCAGATTGCAAATGGTATGGAAGCGGCTCATGAGCATCATATCGTTCACAGAGATATCAAGCCTCAGAACATAATCATCTCAAAGGATGGTAAGGTTAAGGTGACGGACTTTGGTATTGCAAGAGTTGCAACATCAACAACAACTGTTGCATCTAATGCAATGGGTTCGGTTCATTATATTTCACCTGAGCAGGCAAGAGGTGGATATTCTGATGCGAGAAGTGATATCTATTCATTTGGTATTACAATTTTTGAAATGCTTACAGGTCAGGTACCATTTGACGGTGACACAACTGTTGCAGTTGCAGTTCATCACATTCAGGATGAACTTGAGCCACCATCAGAATTTATCAGTGGTATTCCTATAAGCGTTGATAAGATTGTTCAGAAGTGTACTAACAAGAAGCAGGATTTAAGATATCAGTCAGTAAGTGATCTTGTTTCTGACCTTAAGAAGTCACTTATTATGCCTGATGTAGACTTTGTTCAGGATCCATCAGCATTTGCAGGCGCTGTTACTGTAAATGGTGCAGAAAATACAGACGGTACAGAGACAAAGCTTGTTGATACAGATAAGGCTAAGGAAGCAGCTGACAAGGAACATGACATTGTAGACATCGACGATGAAGACAATGAAAAAACTTAACGGCGTAATGAAGTGGGTAGGTATTGGTATTGCTGCCGCTATCATTATTGCTATAATTATCGTTCTTGTTGTAATGTCTTCAAGCGGAATGCTCGGAAAGAAGGAAGAGACTACAGAGGCTGTTACAACAGAATTACAGGCTACTATTGAAGTTCCGGGCGTAAAGGGCAGCACATTAGCTCAGGCTAGACAGACTCTTACAACAGCAGGTTTCATGGTCAAGGTTGCATATGATGATGAGAGCAATGAAGCTGAAGGAACTGTAGTTGATCAGAGTGTTCAGGCAGGATCTAAGGTAGCTAAGGGATCACTTATTACTATCACAGTTTCAGGCACAAATCCTAATGCTGAGACAACAACAGAAAAAGCCTACTGAAACAACAACACAGGAAGCAAGTATTAAGGTTCCTTATGTTATCGGTCTTATACAGTCAGAAGCACAGTCAGAAATAACAGGACTTGGACTGGGATACCATGAAACTGGAGACTACAGTGACAGTGTTCCGGCTGGTAATGTTATAAGCCAGAGTCCGGAATCAGGCAGAGACCTGAAAAAGGGACAGACAGTTACAGTAGTAATCAGCTTAGGTAAGAAGGAGCCAGAAACAACAAAACCTGCAGAATCAGATTCAGGCACAGGCGGTGGCGGCAGTGAAAATTCAGGCGCAGGCGATGGTGACGAAGAAGGACACAGTGAAGACTAATCAGAATCTGACTAATCAAATCTTGATTAACCAAAACATATCAGAATATGGTGAATTATTATGAGCTACACCGGTAAAATCATAAAAGGGGCATAGCCGGTTTCTACTATGTTGATATAAAAGACAAGGGCTTATATGAATGCAAGGCAAAGGGGCTTTTCCGTAAAGAAGGGATAAAGCCCCTTGTTGGCGATAATGCGGTAATTGATATTATCGACGAAGAGAAAAAAGACAGGCAACATTATTGATATTACTGAGAGAAAAGAATTCTATTATCAGACCAGCCTGTGCCAACATTGATCTGGCAGTTACCGTAATGTCTGCTTCAAAGCCTAAATTCAAGCCACTTCTTATGGATAAGATACTCATTTTCTTTGAGTACTACGACATAGATACACTTATTTGTTTTAATAAGGTGGACGATGCCTCAGAGGAAGATATTGAGGCCATAGAGTCACATTTTTCACATACGGGTTATGAGCTTCTCTATACAAGTGCCAAAACTGGTACGGGAGTGGATAAGCTTAAGGAAATATTGAAGGGTAAGACTTCAATACTTACAGGACCATCCGGTGTTGGCAAATCATCACTTATTAATAACATTTTCCCTCATGCGGATATGGAAACGGGCGGAATGAGTAAGATAGGCCGTGGAAAGCATACAACAAGACATTCTGAGATATTTGAGGTGGACGACGATACATTTATCCTGGATACACCGGGATTTACATCAATGGACTTACCTGATATCAATAAAGAAAATGTTGCGGCTTATTTTCCAGAGTTTGTACGACTTCTCGGAAAATGCAGATTCGACAGCTGTATTCACATAGGAGAGCCGGGATGTGCCGTTAAAGAGGCATTGGCAAATGGGGACATTTCACAGGGACGTTACGACAGCTATGTCCGTTTCTGTGAAGATATAGACAGAAAAAAGAAATATTAGGAGGAGACAAATGGCATTACTTGCACCATCAATTCTTTCAGCAGATTTTTGCAAATCTTGGAAGAGATATTGAAATTACAGATAAAGCAGGAGCAGATGTAATTCACATCGATGTTATGGATGGATTATTTGTTCCGAGTATTTCATTCGGCATGCCTGTAATTAAATCAATCAGAAAGACAACAGAGAAGACATTTGATGTACATTTAATGATTGAGGAACCAATCAGATATATTAAAGAGTTCGCAGAGTGCGGCGCTGACTATATTACGGTTCATTACGAAGCATGTAAGGATATAAATGCTACAATCGCCAAGATTAAAGAGTACGGCGTTAAGGTTGGCGTTTCAGTTAAGCCTAATACAGAGGTAGAAGTATTAAAGCCAATCTTAAAGGATATCGACATGGTGCTTATCATGAGCGTAGAGCCTGGATTTGGCGGACAGAAGCTTATTCCGCACACTGTTAATAAGGTAAGAGAGTTAAGAAAGATTATTGATGATGAAAAGCTTGACGTTATTATCGAAATCGACGGCGGAATTAACCTTGATAATGTAGAGGGTATTGTGGAAGCCGGAGTTGACTGGATAGTAGCAGGATCAGCTATATTTAAAAATGATATTGCCGCAAATACAAAGGCATTTATCGAGAAAATACACTAATAAACACACAAATAAAGGATATTATCAATGTGACACACAAACCTGATGGTTTAAATGTAACACGGGATAATATCCTTTTTTATTATATTAATCAGATCTAAAACTAAAAAAGTCATCCGAATATTAAATAATCGGATGACTTTTTATATGATTGATTTTTAATATCAGTTCTATTAATTAAACGTTAAATCTGAATTCGATTACGTCGCCATCCTGAACTACATAGTCCTTACCTTGTAACTTAAGGAGACCCTTTTCCTTTGCAGCTGCACGTGAACCACATGCAACAAGGTCTTCATAGCTTACAACTTCAGCACAGATAAATCCACGCTCAAAATCTGAGTGAATCTTACCTGCTGCCTGAGGAGCCTTGGAACCCTTCTTAATTGTCCATGCTCTTGTTTCCTTAACACCTGATGTTAAGTAGCTGATAAGACCAAGAAGTGTGTAGCTTGCTCTGATAAGCTTATCAAGACCTGATTTTCCTTAACACCAAGATCTTCAAGGAATAAAGCTTTTTCATCATCGTCTAATTCAGAAATTTCCTGCTCGATTTCAGCTGAGATAACAAATACTTCACTGTTAGTATCAGCAGCGTACTTTCTTACTTTCTGAACATATTCATTTGAAGCACCTTCATCAGCAAGGTCATCTTCTGTAACATTTGCAGCGAAAGATAACAGGCTTGGCTGTTAAAAGGTTATATTCCTTAAGGTAAGCTTCTTCCTCGTCGCTTTTTAATTCATAATCCTTTGCAAGCTTGTTGCTTTCAAGATGCTCAATCATTGTCTGAATGAATGCACATTCCTTAGCAAGCTCCTTGTTAGCCATAGAAGCCTTCTTCTGCTTTGCAAGTCTCTTCTCTAATACGTCTAAGTCTGAGAAGATAAGCTCCATGTTGATTGTTTCGATATCTCTTAATGGATCAACACTGCCGTCAACGTGAACGATATTTTCATCGTCAAAGCAACGAACTACATGAACGATTGCATCAACTTCTCTGATGTTAGCGAGGAACTGGTTACCAAGACCTTCACCCTTGCTGGCACCCTTAACAAGTCCGGCAATATCTACGAATTCAATAACTGCAGGAACTATTTTGTACATCCGCATAAGTCTGCAAGAACCTGAAGACGGTTGTCAGGAACTGTAACAACACCTACGTTTGGATCGATTGTACAGAATGGATAGTTGGCAGACTCTGCACCAGCCTTTGTTAAAGAATTAAATAAAGTACTCTTTCCAACATTTGGAAGACCCACGATTCTAATTTCATTTTACTTTAAATCTCCTTTTTAAAATGTTGATTGCATACGGCTTTTTGATTTTATAAGTTGGTTTTTGTGCCAATTATATATATTTTCCAAAGTATTTTTTTCTGCTTGCGAAAAAAAGCCTAATTTGCTAGTAAGATTACCATAAATAGGCGTATATATCAAATGTTGTGAGTGGGGTGGCAGAGAAGAAAAATAATTTGATATTTAAAGACGAATTAATAAGGCATAAAATATAATTGTAATCTATAATATAACCATAAGAAATTTAGATATGTGTAGATACACATTTTGATTAAAAAGAATCAAAATTGGAAATATATACAAAAGTGTAATTTTTATGCAAGATATCTTGCCAAGGTACATTTGTAATGCATATACTTTCATAAAATAAGACAATGTAGGAATTTTTTAGTTATGGATAATAAGAAATATATTTTGTTTTTGGATCAGGGTACAACTTCATCCCGCTGTATTATATTTGACAACGAAATGAATGTTGTGGCCAAAGGACAAAAAGGAATTTGAGCAGGTCTACCCTAAACCGGGCTGGGTTGAGCACGTTCCGGAAGAAATATTATATAGCGAATTATCAGCTTCAAGTGAGGCCATAAGAGAGGCGGGCATTTCACCTGATGAAATAGCAGGCATAGGTATTACTAACCAGCGAGAAACTACAATCGTATGGGGACAGGGAAACAGGTAAGCCTGTGTATAACGCAATCGTATGGCAGTGTACAAGAAGTGAATCATACATAGAGAAAAATTAAAAAAGACGGCTTATCAGATAAAATCAGAGAGAAGACAGGTTTAAAGCCTGATGCATATTTTAGTGCCAGTAAAATAGCCTGGATTCTTGACAATGTAAAGGGCGTAAGAGAAAGAGCGGAAGCTGGTGAACTGGCATTTGGAACGGTAGATACATGGCTTATCTGGAATCTCACAGATGGTAAGGCCCATGTGACAGATTATACAAATGCATCAAGAACAATGCTCTTTAACATAAATACACTGGAATGGGATAAGGAGCTTGTTGATTACTTCAATATTCCTATGAGCATGCTTCCGGAAGTTAAGCCGTCAATGAGTAATTTTGCAACTACCGATAAAACGGTATTTGGCGAAGAGATTATAATATGCGGTGTTGCGGGAGACCAGCAGGCTGCATTATTTGGCCAGTGCTGTTTTGAAAAGGGTGATGCAAAGAACAACACATATGGTACAGGCTGTTTCCTCCCTTATGAATACAGGTGAGGACAGAATAGCTTCAAAAAAATGGTCTTCTTACAACTCTTGCAGCGGGCAGTACTGAAAATAGTCCAAGATACGCCCTTGAGGGAAGCGTATTTATCGCTGGAGCGGTAGTTAAATGGTTAAGAGATGAAATGTTCTTAATTTCAACTCCTGAGGAGACATACGATCTGGCCATGTCCATTAAGGATAATGACGGTGTGTACATAGTTCCTGCATTTGTCGGCCTTGGAGCACCTTACTGGGACAGAAAGGCAACAGGAGCAATAGTGGGACTTACTAGAGGAAGCGGAAGAGCTCATATTGTCCGTGCTGCACTGGAGTCAATTGCATATCAGACATATGACGTAATTAAGGCCATGGAATCTCGATGCAGATACAGTTCTTACAAGTCTTAAAATTGACGGTGGAGCATGTACCAATGATTTCCTTGCACAGTTCCAGTCAGACATACTTAGAAAAAAATGTTATAAGACCGATAAATGTAGAATCTACTGCCATCGGCGCAGCATTCTTAGCAGGACTCGGAGCAGGTCTCTGGAAGAGCAAGGACGAGCTTAAGGAGCTTGTAAAGGTAGGTCAGGTATTTACACCCAACAGCAGTGAGAATAAGGCGAAAAAGAACTTAGACGGCTGGCACATGGCAGTAGAAACCACTATAGGAAGAAAGATTAATTAAGTACAGATAAAACATTTGGGAGGAGGTTTGTTATGAGATTTGCGCATATTTCAGATATGCACCTTGGGTTGGCATTAAATGGATATTCATTTTTGGAAGATCAGAAATATATTATGAATCAGATGTCAGATATCATACTAAAAAATAATGTAGATGCGGTATTTATAAGCGGAGATATTTATGACAAACCATTTCCTCCTGAGGAAGCCGTAAGCATATTTGACCGATTTATAAGTGAAATATCAAATGCAGGTAAATATATTTACGTTATACCGGGAAAAACCACGACAGTGCAGTAAGACTCTCATTTGGTGCGGATATTTTAAAGGGACAGAATGTATATATCGCTAAGGCATACAATGGAAATGTTGAAAAATATACATTTGAAGACGAATACGGTGAAATTGGAATATTTCTCCTTCCATTTATAAAGCCGGTTGATGTGAGATCATTTTTCCCTGATAAGGAGATAAATGACAACTTCAATAAAATGATGGGGAGCTGTTCTGGAAAATGTAGACGCTAATTTCCAGAACAGAAATATCATACTTTCCCATCAGTTCCTTCAGGGTTCAAAGAGAGCCGATAACGGCAAGGTTATAACAGGTATGTACGATGCCATTAATCCTGAGGTTTATGATGGATTTGACTATGTGGCAATGGGACATTTGCACAATGAGCAGTATGTTGAGGATGGAAGAATAAGATATTGCGGAACACCGCTTAAATATTCAAAATTTGAATCTAACTGCAGAAAGTCAATAACATTTGGTGAAATCAGAGAAAAGGGCGATTTAACCCTTTGGGATGAAGAATTATCTCCAATGAAAGATATGAGGGTAATCAGCGGAACATTTGACGAAATCAAAGACATAAAAACGGATGATTATGTTCATATTGTATTGAAGGGTCCTGATAATGATCCTGATATGTACAGCACATTGAGAAATAATCTCCCTAATATAATGTCATACACATGCAGCGACAATTTTGCACAGGCTGAACCTGACAATATGATAGAAAATGATACATTGTTATATTTTTGAGGAATTCTTTGCCCAGAGAATGGGCAGGGACCTCAATGAAAAGGAAAGAACAATTCTGTTAAATCTGATTAACTGAGAAAGGAGGTAAAATGCGACCACTTTTATTAAAAAATGAAGGCATTTGGATCTTACAATAATGAGACTGAAATCAATATGGACAGCTTCGGTAGCACAGGACTATATCTGATTACAGGAGCAACCAGTTCAAAATAAATCCACAGCAATACGTAACTTGT
>VOFJ01001674.1_pt1 | contig 26966 bp, 27 predicted proteins | sample 5384081 | NCBI WGS metagenome assembly VOFJ01 (sample SAMN12384729, study PRJNA508395) | human gut metagenome | isolation source: healthy gut I | host: Homo sapiens | reverse complement strand
AATCCACGCGGCGCATGCAGTCGATGATGTGCCCGTCACCGCTGACGAGGATGACGTTCGACTGGCGGCCGAGCATCTCAACGACGAGCCGCTTTTTGACCGGCGTGCCGAGTTCATCCCGCCCGTCGAGGTCGAGGATGAGCATGCGCTCAAAATCCGGCTGGGAAATACCCGTGATGCGCGCACCGACGAGGTGCTTGCGTAGGAGCATACAGAACATTGGCGGTTCGGCGGGATTTTCAAACGTTCCGAGCGTAAAATGCACACGCGCGCTGCCTACGCCGCCGTGCACGAGCAGCTTTGCATTGCCGCTCTGCGTGCGCACGGACAGCAGCAGCAGATCCCGCTCCGGCTGCTGCACCTTGTCGATGCGCGCGCCGGTCAGGCTCTGCGTCAGCTCCCGCGTCAGGCCATGCAGAAACACTGCGTCCATCGGCATATCAAAGCACCTCCGTAATCACGGCGAACAGCTCGCGCAGCCGCTGCGTGCGGCCGAGCAGATACAGCCAGCCAAAGAGCGTCTCAAGCCCCGTGGCCGCGTGATACTGCGCGACGTCCGCATGCTGCGGCACCGAGTTCACCTTCGCGTTGCGCCCGCGCTTATAAACAGCGTGCTCCGCCTCTGTGAGCAGGGGCAGGATTGCCTCCGCTGCGCGCGCCTGCGCGGGCGCGTTGACGCGGCGCACCGTCTCGCGGTGCAGGTCGGTCACGGCGGTGAGCCCGGCGGCACACAGCGCCGTGCGCATCATGAGCTCGTACACCCCGTCGCCGATGTGCGCGAGGGCGAGCGTGCTGTAGGCACCGACCTGCGCCGGTGTCATTTCCGGGGCAAAGTCCGCGCCGCCGGGAAAGGCTATCGTGCCGACGGGGCGGCGCTCCGGCCGCCCCGTGTGGAGATCATGATTCATCGTCTTCAGGTTCCTCTTCGTTCACGTCTGCAAATTCCGTCTGTGCCTGCAGCACCTCGCTCGGCGCGGTGCCCTGCACATACTGCATCTCCTGCCACTGCTCCTTCGTGATGAGGATCTTGCGCGGCTTTGAGCCCTCGAACGGCCCAACAATGCCCATCTCCTCCATCTGGTCGACCATACGCGCGGCGCGCGAATAGCCGAGCTTCAACCGGCGCTGCAGCATGGACACCGATGCCTGCTTCGTCTCGAGAATGACGTCCACCGCCTGCGGCAGCAGCTCGTCATAGTCGCTCTTGGCGGGCTTGTCCGCCTCGGGTGCGGGGCCGGACTTCTTATCGGCCTCGGCAGCGGATTTCTCGATCTGGGCGATGATATCGTCGCTGTACTGCGCCTCGGAGTTTTGCTTGATGAAGCGCACGACCTCCTCGCGCTCCTCGTCCGACACGAACGAACCCTGCACACGCAGGGGCTTGCCCGTGCCGATGGGCGCGTAGAGCATATCGCCCATGCCGATGAGCTTTTCCGCGCCGGAGGTATCGAGAATGATGCGGCTCTCGAGTGAGGATGAGACCGCAAAGGCGATGCGGCTCGGGATGTTTGCCTTCATGAGGCCGGTGATGACATCGGCCGATGGGCGCTGCGTCGCAATGATGAGGTGCATACCCGCAGCGCGGCCCATCTGTGCCACGCGGCAGATGCTCTCCTCCACCTCTTTGGCGGCGCAGAGCATGAGGTCGGCGAGCTCATCGATAACGATGACGACCTGCGGCAGCGTCTGCCCATCGGGCTCGTTTTTCTGCAGGGCGTTGTAGCTTGCCAGATCGCGCACCTGCGCCTCGGAAAACAGGCGGTAGCGCTTGAGCATCTCCACGACCGCCCACTGCAGCGCGCCGGCCGCCTTCTTGGGGTCGGTCACGACGGGGATGTACAGGTGTGGGATTCCGTTATAGATGCCGAGCTCGACCATCTTCGGGTCGATCATAATCAGGCGCACCTCGTCCGGCGTCGCCTTATAGAGCAGGCTGAGGATGAGCGAGTTCATGCACACGGACTTACCGGAGCCGGTCGTGCCGGCGATGAGCATATGCGGCAGCTTGGAGATGTTGCCGATGATGCAGTTGCCGCCGATGTCCTTGCCGACGGCAAACGAGAGCTTGGACTTGGCATTGCGGAATGCGGGCGAGTCGATAATGTCGCGCAGGCAGACCGCGCTGACGATCTTGTTCGGCACCTCGATGCCGACGGTCGAGATCTTGTCCGGGATGGGCGCGATGCGCACGTTCTCCACGCCGAGCGCGAGCGCAAGGTCGCCGGAGAGGTTCGTGATCTTGTTGAGCTTCACGCCCGCCTCAAGCTTGAGATCGTAGCGCGTGACCGTGGGGCCGCGCGTCACGTCGCGGATCGTGGCGTTGACGCCGAAGCTGCTCAGAGCGGTATCGAGCCGGTCACGGTTGAAGCGGATCTCCTCCGTTGCGTCGGTCTGATCGCGCTTTCCGGCGCGCAAAAACGACACCGGCGGCAGCTGATAGGCCGAGTGGTCGGCGTTCTCTCGCTCGATCGCGGAGGTGATCGCCGCCGTCTCTGCCGCAACGGCGGCGCTGGCCGCCTTTTTCGACGGCTTCGGCGGATCATGGATCTCCTGCGCGGCCGTCACGTCCACGCCGCAGATGTCCGCCGCCTCCTCCACGGACAGCGGCTGCACGTTCTGCGTCGCCTCTGCCGGCGCGGGCTTTTTCGCACCGCGGGCGGCCTTTTTTGACCGGGATGGGATCGATCGGCTCGTCATCCGGCTCGGACGGCGTGTCCTCGACCGGAATATCGATGAGCTTTTTCTTGGCGACCGGCTTGTCCGGCGCGACGCGGCGCGCCCTGCGCTGCGGCTCGGGCTGCGGCGGCACGGCAGGCTCGTCCTCGTCGTCAAAGAGCGGCTGGTCTCCGTCATCCGGGATGTACTGCGCCTCGCGGTGCGCGCGCCACCATGTGACGATCTTGCCGACCGTCAGATCCATACTGCCGAGCACGCAGGCCACGAATGCCGCCATCGTCAGCGGCAGCGCCGCGTAAACGCTGATGCCGGCCTTGAGCAGATAGCCCACGCCGCCGGAGATGACGCCGCCGGAGGCAAGCGCCTTGCCGCCGTCATAGAGCTGGCCGACGATCGCGCCGAACGTCTGCGCCGTGAACGGCACGCGGCAGACCATGAGGTGCACGATCGTGCCGAACAGCGGCGCGATCAGCAGCGACGCCGTCACGCGCAGACCGAAGTGCCGCTCCGGATTGCGCACAAAGACCCAAGCCAGCAGCAGCATCGCAAACGGGAACGCCCAATAGCCCCAGCCCATAATGCCGGACAAAAAGCCCGCAAAGCCGTCTATGATGACGCCCTCGGCGTGAAACAGGCCAAGAAACGCGAGCAGCGACAGCACGATGCACACGATGGCATACGGCCACGTCGGCGCAGTCGGCGCAGGCGCGGGCGCTGCAGCAGGCTGCTTTTTTGCCGGCTGTTTTTTCGGCGCTGCAGCAGGTTTTTTTGCCGAGCCGGTTTTCTTTTTGGATGATGAAGTTGCCATGTAATAACGTCCTCTCAGAAAATCAGAGACAGCAGCATCGTCACTGCACCGGCGCCCCAGCAATAGTAGCTGAACGCGCCGAAGTGCCCCTTCGATGTCAGGCGCTTGACAAGGCCGATGGCCACGATGCCGGAAGCCATCGCCACAAGCATGCCGACCAGATATGCCGGCAGGAGCGAGACATCAATGCCCGTCTTGGCCGCTTTGGCCAAGGCCAGGATGTTCGCGCCCAGCACCGCGGGCAGCGACATCAGAAACGAGAAGCGCACCGCAAAGCTGCGCTCCAGTCCCGTGGCCATGCCGGCCGCGATCGTGGTACCCGACCGGGACAGGCCCGGAATCGTCGCCACGGCCTGACACACGCCGATGATGAGCGCGTCACGCACGCGCATATTTTTCTCCGTGCGCGTGCCCTTTGGCATTTTATCGGCCACGAACAGCAGACAACCCGTGAGGATCAGCATGAGGCCGATGAAAAACGTGTGGTAATACAGCTGCTCCACCTTGTCGTTGATCGGCAGGATCAGAAACAGCGGCAGCGTCGCAAGGATGATCATAAGTACCATGCGCGCCGCAGGAAACTGCTTCCGGCGCTGCTCAGCCGGCAGGCGCGCATTGCCGAAAACGCGAACGTCTCGCGCACCATGGCCACGATGTCCCGCCAATAGACGATGCAGATCGAAACGAGTGTGCCCAGATGCAGCAGCACGTCAAAAAACAGATGACCGTCCTCTGCGGTAGACATATGGAACAGATTTTGCAGGATCGACAGATGTCCGGAGCTGGAGATCGGCAGAAACTCTGCGATGCCCTGCACCAGACCGAGCAGGATCGCATTCCAGATGGTCATGGATACACCTCCCTGTGCGCAAATAGCAACATTTTATGATAGCACAGTCCCCGTTATTCCACAAGGGAAAACGGACGCAGCGCCCGTTTTCCCCGGTCGGACGGATCACGCCTGCGTGTCGCAGTAAGCGGCCAATACACCGCGATACGTCATCCAGCAGTCAAACTTCGACACGAGCTCAAACGGTGCGTGCATGCTCAGCACCGGCACACCTGCGTCGATGGTATCAATATTGCGGTCGGCCATGAACTTGGCGATCGTGCCGCCGCCGCCCTGATCGACCTTGCCCATCTCGGACAGCTGCCAGACGACGCCGTTGTCGGCGAAGAGGCGGCGCAGATAGGCCACGAGCTCGGCCGAGGCGTCGCTCGTGCCGGACTTGCCGCGCGCGCCCGTAAACTTGCAGATGCCCATACCGTAGTTGAGCTTGGCCTCGGTGCGCTTGGCGCTCACCTCGGGGAAGCTCGGGTCATAGGCCGCGCACACATCCGCCGAGAGGCAGAAGCTCTTGGCAAAGCAGTGGCGCAGCGCGACGTCCTGCTGCTCGCAGAGGTCGGCCATGAACGCCTCGAACGCCTGCGACTGCATGCCGGACACGCCGTCGGAGCCGGTCTCCTCCTTGTCGGCGAGAATGCACACGGCCGTGCGCTCCGGTGCGCCCTCGAGATCGAGGATCGCGCGCAGCTCGGCATAGGCGCACACACGGTCATCCTGCCCGTAGGCGCCGATCATGCTGCGGTCAAAGCCGATGTCGCGCGCCGGGAACGCCGGCACGGCGGCGAGCTCCGCCGACAGGAAGTCCTCCTCCGTGATGCCGTATTCATCATGCAGCAGCGACAGCACGGCGAGCTTCACACGGTCGCCGCCCTCACCGGCATACGGCATGCTGCCGATGACGATGTTGAGTGCCTCGCCGGTGATGCCCTCCTTCCATGGTCTTGCGCAGCTGATCCTTGCCAAGGTGCGGCAGGAGGTCTGTGATGACAAACTGCGGCTCATCAGGCTCGCGGCCGATGGCGACGTCGATCGTGCTGCCGTCCTTGAGCGCGATCGTGCCGTGCAGCTCCAGCGGGATCGCGACCCACTGGTACTTCTTGATGCCGCCGTAATAGTGCGTCTTGAAATACGCCAGCTCCGAATCCTCATACATCGGCGTCTGCTTGAGATCGAGGCGCGGGAATCGACGTGCGCGCCCGCGATCACGCAGCCGTGATCGAGCGGCTGCTCGCCGAGCACGGCCAGCATGAGCGCCTTATCGCGGTTATTCACGTACACCTTAGAGCCCGGCTGCAGCTCCATGCCGAACGTATACGGCACAAAGCCCGCGTCCTCCGCCATGCGGATCGCCTCCTTGACGGCCTCGCGCTCGGTGCGTGCGGCGTCGAGAAAGCGCTTATACCCCTCGGCATAGGCAAAGATCTCACCGGTCTGTTCGGCGTCGATCTGATCGTACCCGTTCTTCGGACGGTAAAACAGCTTTTCCTTCCACTGCTTGACTTCCTTATCTTCGCTCATGAGAGCACCTCCTGTATCAGTTGATGGCAGCGGCGCTGAAAATCGGCGAGCGTGCCGCCGTTATCCAGCACATGGCTGCAGTTCTGGACAAACCATTCGTTGGGCTTCTGCGCGTCGATGCGCGCCTCGGCATAATCGCGCGTCACGCCCTCGCGCGCGATGAGCCGCTCGATACGCACCTCGCGCGGCGCCGTCACGCCGATGGTAACGGTGCACAGCTCCGCCAGCCCGCTCTCGATGAGCGCGATGGCATCGATCGCCGCGACCGTGCCGCCCTGCCGCGCCCACGCACGCAGGCGCGCGCGCACCTCGGCGCGGACATACCGATGCGTGATGGCGTTGAGATCGTCGAGCGCCGCCGCGTCCGCAAACACGACCGCGCCGAGCCGCTTTCGCTGCAGCGCCCCATTTTCTATTGTACCCGGAAAACGGGCGTTGATCTCCGCGAGCATAGCGGCATTCGATGCCAGCAGCTCGTGATACACTGCGTCGCAGTCGATGACGAGCGCGCCCTGGCGCTCGAGCTCCATGAGCGCAGTCGTCTTGCCGCAGCCGGTGCCGCCCGTGATGCCGACGATGTGCATCTTGCGCACGAGCGCGTCCCAGACGGCATCGTCCGGCACGGCGGCGGCGCGCAGGATGCGGTACGGCGTGCACGAGAGATCAACGAGCGTGGACTCCCGCCCGATGCCGCAGGGGCCGCCGTCGATGACGGCTGCGATCTGCCCGTCAAAATACGCCAGTACATCGTCCGCCGTCTTCGGGCTCGGCGCGCCGGAGGGATTGGCCGACGGTGCTGCCAGCGGCAGCTGCGCCGACTCAATGAGCGCGAGCGTGGCCGGGTGATCCGGGCAGCGCAGGCCGACGGTCTGTCCGCCCGCGCGCACGATCTCGGGCACGCAGGCTTTGGCGCGCAGCACGATCGTGAGCGGACCGGGCCAGAAGGCCTCGGCCAGCGTATGGGCCGCCTGCGGCACGGGGTCGCAGTAGCGCGCCATCGCCGAGGCATCGTGCACCATCAGCGACAGCGGCTTGACGCTCGGCCGGCCTTTGACTTCATAGATCTGCGCGACAGCCTCGGGGTCGAGGCCGTTTCCGGCAAGGCCGTAGACCGTCTCCGTCGGGACAGCGACGAGCTGCCCGGCGCGGATGGCATCCGCCGCCTGCGCGATCTCGGTTGTGATCCGTTGTGTTTTCATGCTTCCTCCACGGATGCGCGCAGCTTCTCGGCCTGATCGGCCAGCGTGAGCGCATCAATGATCTCATCCAGATCGCCGTCGAGCACCTGATCAAGCTTATAGAGCGTCAGGCCGATGCGGTGATCCGTCACCCGTCCCTGCGGGAAGTTGTAGGTGCGGATGCGCTCGTTGCGCATCCCCGTGCCGACCTGACTGCGCCGCTCGGCCGAGCGTTCGGCGCTCTGCCGGGCGCTCTCGGCGGCATACAGGCGCGAGGCGAGGATCTTCATCGCGCGATCCTTATTCTTATACTGGCTTCGCTCATCCTGACACTCGACGACCGTGCCCGTCGGCAGGTGCGTGATGCGGATGGCGCTCTCGGTCTTGTTGACGTGCTGACCGCCCGCGCCGGAGCTGCGGTAGGTGTCGATCTGCAGGTCTTTCGGGTCGATGTGCACCTCAACGGCGTCCATCTCCGGCAGCACGGCCACGGTGGCGGTGCTGGTGTGGATGCGGCCACCGGTCTCCGTCTCCGGTACACGCTGGACGCGGTGCACCCCGCTTTCAAACTTCAGGCGGGAGTACGCCCCCTGCCCGCTGATGAGCAGGCTCGCCTCACGCACGCCGCCGAGCTCCGTCTCGTTGAGGTTCGCGATCTCGGTCTTCCACCCGTGCGCATCGGCGTACATGGTATACATTCGATAGAGACTATGCGCAAAGAGCGCCGATTCTTCCCCGCCGACACCGGTGCGCAGCTCCAGAATGACATTGCGGTCATCGTTCGGGTCGCGCGGCAGCAGCAGCACGCGCAGCGTCTGCTCGAGCTCCGCGCGGCGGGTCTTGCCGCTCTCGAGCTCTTCGCGCGCGATCTCGTGCAGCTCAGGATCGCCGAGCAGTGCCTGCGCCTGCGCGATCTGCGTCTCGCAGTCGGCATAGGCGCGGTACGCCTCCACGACCGGCTGCAGCTCGCGCTGCTCGCGGCAGAGTCCGGTAAACACCGCTGGATCGGAATAATACGCGGGGTCAGCCAGCTTGCTCTCGAGCTCACTATACCGGTTTTCAATTTGTCGCAGCTTTTCGAGCACACTGCCGCCTCCCTCGTTGCGATATTCGCTTAATGTATCAGTGTAGCACACAGGCGCGAAAATGTAAACAGGCGGTGCGCCGAAGCGCACCGCCTGTTGCCTGTCGAAAAACCCAAGTGATTTTCCGACAGAAGGTCTGCAGTCTGCTGCGCGCAGAATTTGTGTGCCTGTGGCGCACAAATTCCACACTTGCAGCCTGAGCAGTATTTTCTCCCACGCATATGTCGCCGGAGAAAATGATCGAATTTTCTTTCGCCGCCCGGCGGCGAAACTCTGCGAGGCTTTTAGTGAAACGGAAGCAGGCGGTGCGCCGAAGCGCACCGCCCGCAAGTATAAGCCGAAAATTTCTTCATCCGCGCGGGATGATTGCCTGCGCCACATTCTCGAGCGTGTTCAGGTCGAGCACGTTGATCTGATCCGAACCGACGACATAGAAGTAGTCGCCGATATAGAGGCCGCGGTTATTCCCGTCCCACTGCGAGACGGAGATCTCCTTGCGCAGCGTGAAGCCGTCATCCGCCGAATAGCCATAGACGAGATAGCTGTTTTCCGCCGGGAAAGCGATGACGTCCTTGCCGCTGTCGACCAGAATGGCCTTGTGGTTGTTCAGCGCCTCGCTGTAGTCAGCGTCAATGGCCTGCGTGTGCAGATCGTGCAGCTTCGCGGGATCGGACGTGTCGATCATGACGAGCTTCATACCGTCCACGGTCGTGTTCGCGCCGACCGACTGCGTCTCCATACCGAGACCGAACAGCAGCCCGTCCGACCAGACATGCAGGTAGTCCGAGTAGCCGCTGAGCTTGAGCTCACCGACGACCTTCGGATTCGTCGGCTCGGTCAGATCGACCGCAAAGACCGGGTCGGTCTGGCGGTAAGTGCACAGATAGCCGTAATCGCCGTCAAAGCGCGCGGAGAACACCTGCTCTCCTTCCGCAAGGCCGGTCACGCTGCCGACGGTCTTGAGCGAGGCATCGAGCACATAGACATCGTTGCGCGTCTGCATGCCGTCTTCGTCCGCCTTCGTGTTTTCAAAGTCATGCTTCTCGTCACGGTAGACACTGTAGGAGTAGGTCTGCTCGGTCGTGGCCATACGCAGATACCCATCACGCTCGTCGAGCGAGAACTGGTTATTGAGCGCACCGGGCACCGCGCCGTTGGCAGCAAAGGTGAGCTTGCCGTCCGCGATCGCGAAGCGGTTGACGACCGTGTTCACACTTGAGGTATAGTCCGTGACGGTATAGCTGCCGTCCTTATAGGTCTTGCCCGCACCGTCATCGTAGATGCTCGCGCACAGGTAGAGATTATCCTTGTTCATATACACATTGTCGCCGCCGCCGAGCACAGACTGGCTCGACAGCCGCTCGCCGGAGGCGATGTCATACGACGCCGCGACCGCATAGGTCATCGAATTGCCGTCCGGCATGAGACCGATGCTGCCGCAGGGCACGACCGTCGCCGCGTCTCCATCGTACAGCCGGGGGGCAAACGTTGTCTCATCGCCCTTTTCGGGGTTCGCAGGATAATACGACGAGCACAGGTAGAGCACGCCATCGATCATGCGCGAGGCGATCTTGTAGCCATCCTGCCCGAACGACTTGACAAGCGTCGGCGCTGTCGGGTCGGTCACGTCGTAGATATCGACTGCGACGTAATCCTGGCCGAAGCCGGTCACCGTGTCATCCGCGCTGCCTGTATCCGTCCAGTCGGAATAGGCCGAGACAACGACAGCACGGCTGCCCGACAGATACAGCTCCGTCGGCAGTTTTTCCTGCGTGTGCGCCAGGCCGTCCTCCGTCGTCGTCTGCTCCCAGTCCTGACCGACAAAGACGTTGGACACGTCCGTAACATCCTTGCCGTCGGCCTGCATGACGACCATCTCGCTGCCGCGCAGAATGTAGATATACTTGCCGTCCGTCTTGACGATGTCGCCCTCGTCCACGCCCTCGACCTGCACGTTCGTGCCGGAGTAGAACGTGCCCTCCGAGCCCTCGCCGGCAGCGCCTGCACCGTTGGGCTCAGATGAATCTGCACCGGTGTTGAGCAGCGTGTTGCGCTCGGCGATCGCCTTTTGCGCGTCGGTAAGTGCGGAATAGACCTCACTGTAGCTTTTGGCAAAGGTCAGGCCGCCGGCCGTCACCGTCTTGTCGGGCTGTCCGCCGCGGTCACAGGCACTCAGCAGCGCAAGCGACAGGCACAGCGCCAGAATTCCGGAAAGAATTTTTTTCATAGTACACCTCTCGATCCTTCGATGGTTTCAACGGTATTGTACAGGATTCGACGCACATGGTCAAGAAATGTTCCGAAAAAACGGAAGACCGCCGCTGGCGGTCTCCCGTTCGGTTTTTGTATCCGTTTATGCGCCGAGGTATGCCGCACGCACCGCGTCGTTGCTCAGCAGCTCCTTGCCGCTGCCTGTCAGTGTGATGCGTCCGGTCTCGAGCACGTAGCCGACATCGGCGATTTTGAGCGCCATGTTCGCGTTCTGCTCGATGAGAAGCATGGTGACGCCCTGCCGGTTGATCTCGCGGATGATCTCGAAAATGTCGCGGACGACGATGGGTGCAAGGCCCAGAGACGGCTCATCCATCATGAGAGCTTCGGTTTTGCTCATGAGCGCACGGCCCACGGCGAGCATCTGCTGCTCGCCGCCCGAGAGCGTCCCGGCCTGCTGCCACGCACGCTCCTTCAAACGCGGGAAGAGGTCGTAGACCCGGGCCAGATCGTCCGCCAGCGGGTCCTTGCGCAGATATGCGCCGATGCGCAGATTTTCTGCAACAGTCAGGTTCTCGAACACGCGGCGGCCCTCCGGCACGAGCGTAACGCCGCTCGAAACGATCTGGTCGGTCGATTTTCCGACCAGATTCGCGTCGTTCAGGAGAATTTCACCCGATTTCGGCCTGACCAGTCCGGCGACTGCCTTCAGCGTGGTCGATTTGCCCGCGCCGTTCGAGCCGATGAGGGTGACGATCTTGCCCTCCTCGACCTTCAGGTCGATGCCCTTGACGGCCTCAATGCCGCCGTAGGAGACGACCAGATTCTTGATTTCCAGAATATTACGCATCCTCGTCCACCCCCAGATACGCGTCAATGACGCGCGGATCGTTTTGGATCTCCGCCGGAACGCCCGCCGCGATCTGCTTGCCGAAGTCGATGACATAGATGCGGTCGGAGATGTCCATGACAAGATTCATGTGATGCTCGATGAGGAAGATGGTCAGGCCGAACCGGTCGCGGATGCTGCGGATGAAAGCGGTCAGCTCAAGCGTCTCCTGCGGGTTCATGCCAGCCGCAGGCTCGTCGAGCAGCAGCAGCTTCGGATGGTCGCCAGCGCGCGGGCGATCTCGAGCCGGCGCTGGATACCGTAGGGCAGGCTCGTGGCAATGTCGTCCTTATACTTTTCCAGTCCCTGCTCCGCGAGCAGCGCCATGGTCTCGTCGCGCATACGCTTTTCTTCCTTGGCGTTGCCGCGGAAGGTCGCGGAAAAAACGTTCTGCCGGGCGCGCATGTGCTTTGCCACGAGCACATTTTCAAACACCGTCATGCTCTTCCACAGGCGGATGTTCTGGAACGTGCGCGCAATGCCGAGCTGCGTGATCTTATCCGGTGTCGGCGAGAGGATCTTGCCCGTGCGTGCCAGCGGGTCGCGCAGGAGCATCTGCACTTTCGTCTCGTCGCCGGGATCGTATTGGCTTGTATAAAGCAGCGGGTTTTCGCCCTTATAGAGCTTTTTCATCTTGCCGGTCGGATGGTTGCGGACCATTGGCTCGCCGAGGAATTTGACGAGGCCGTTGGTCGGCTCATACACGCCGGTGATGCAGTTGAAGGCCGTAGTCTTTCCGGCGCCGTTCGGGCCGATGAGCGCCACGATCTGCCCCTCGGGAATGTGCAGCGAGAGGTTGTTGACGGCGACGACGCCGCCGAACTGCATCGTGATATTCTCCACGCTGAGGATGTCCTTACGCATCTGCTTTGCCTGTTTTCTCAACCTTCGCGGATTTTTTCCGCAGCCTGTCCAAACAGATCCGGCAGCTCGCGCTCACCCATGATGCCCTTGCGGAAGAAGAGCACGACGATCATGATGATGACCGAGAACACGACCATGCGGAAGCCGTTGCGCAGCAGCGGGACCTTGAACGCGCCGATATACGCCTCGTTGTCGAGGAACGCAGCCACCACTCGGAGCAGGCGATGTACAGGAAGGAGGCGATGCAGCTGCCGGAGACCGAGCCGATGCCGCCGATCGTAATATTGTCGAGACGCAGAACGTTTTGGCTCATTTCTCGCCGCCTCCCTTCTTTGTATGACGGCGCAGGAGATCGGGCAGCTCCTTATCGCCCATGATGCCCTTGCGGAAGAAGAGCACGACGACCATGATGATGACGGAGATGACCGCCATGCGGAAGCCGTTCTTGAAGAGGCCCGGCGCCGTGATGCCGAGGAACTTGCCGGTATCCAGACCGCGCAGCAGCCACTCGAGCGCCGCGATGTAGAGGAAGCTCGTGAGCACGCTGCCGGTGATGGAGCCGATGCCGCCGATGACGACCAGCAGCAAGATCTCATAGGTCATGCTGCTTCGGAACGACATCGCCGGCACCGCGCCCATGTACATCGCCAGCATACCGCCGCAGACGCCCGCGAAGAACGAGGAAATGACGAAGGCAAGGCGCTTTGTGGTGGGCAAGATTGATGCCCATCGCCTCGGCGGCGACCTCGTCGTCGCGGATGGCCTTGAACGCGCGGCCGTAGGTGGAGTTCACCAGCAGCACAACGCACGCGATGAACACGCCGATGAGCAGCAGGTACGCGGTCGCGCTGCTGAAATCGGGATAGCCCTTTGAGAAGGTTCGAGGCGTTGGTCAGCGGACCGATGGCGTTCCATTGGATAATGGTGCGCATGATCTCGGCAAAGCCGAGGGTCGCAATGGCGAGGTAGTCGCTCTTCAGACGCAGCACGGGCAGACCGATCAGATACGCAAAGAGCGCCGCGACCAGACCGCCGACAAGCAGCGCGAGGATCATGCCGACCGCCGAGCCGACCTTGTCACCGAGGAAGCCCGCGAAGATCTCCGGCAGGGAGAACTTCACGATACCGCCGTCAAAATACTGGTATACGCCCGCGCGCTTGGCGGCCGGGATGCACAGCACCGCGTAGGCATACGCGCCGAGCAGCATGAAGCCCGCCTGACCGAGCGAGAACAGCCCGTAAAGCCGTTGAGCAGGTTCATGGACACGGCGACGAGGGAGTAGACCGCCCCCTTTTTGATGACCTTGATCACAATGTGATAGCTCGGGAGCTGGGAGTCGAGGACCATCGTGACCGCCAGCACAACGAACAGGATGAGCGCGGTGAAGATATACTCTTTGCCGATCGTTTTCTTTTTCATCTTCACCCCTCCTTACACCTTGTCCGTGACCTTTTCGCCGAACAGTCCCGTGGGCTTGACGCACAGCACGATGATCAGCAGCGCAAAGGTGAACGCATCGGAGAAGGTGGACTGGCCGAGGCCCTTGATGATCTCCTCGCAAAGGCCGATCAGGAACGCGCCGACCACCGCGCCGGGAATGGAGCCGATGCCGCCGAACACCGCCGCGACGAAGGCCTTCAGGCCGGGCATACCGCCGGAGGTGATCGCCACCGTGGGATAGTTCGTAAAATAGAGCATCGCGCCGACCGCCGCCAGGAACGAGCCGATAACAAAGGTCATGGAAATGACAGAATTGATCTTCACGCCCATGAGCTGCGCCGTCTCAAAGTCCTTGGCGGCGGCACGCATTCCCATGCCGATCTTGGTCTTTTTGATCAGCGCGACGAGCGCAAAGACGAGCGCGATGGTCAGAAGAGGCGTCACGACCGTGACGCGCTTGGTGGACGCGCCGAAGAGCGTCACGGTGTCGGAGATCCACGGAATGGGCGTCTTGACCGGCTGCGGCAGGCCGCCGGTCAGGTAGAACGCGAGATTCTGGATGAGGTAACTCACACCGATGGCGCTGATCATCAGCGACATACGCGGCGCCGTGCGCAGCGGCTTATAGGCCACGCGCTCGATGGCAAAGCCGAGAATGACGGTGAAGATGAGCACCAGCGGGATCGAAATGTACATGGGCATGGACGCGGTGGTGTAGACCATGATCAGGCCTGCCACCATAAAGACATCGCCGTGGGCAAAGTTGATCAGGCGCAGGATGCCGTAGACCATCGTGTAGCCGATGGCGATGAGCGCGTACTGACCTCCCACAGAGATACCGCTGATCAGATACGGTAAAATTCCCTGCATGGAAAACCTCCTGTTGGTAGGATATCAGAGGAAAGCGGAAAAACGGGGAAAACTTGGCGGGGCGAAAGCCCCGCCAAGTTTGCTGCTTGTGGAGAGATTTGTGGGCTTTTCTCAGTCGATGCCCTGGATCTTCACGAAGTCCCACGCACCGGTCTCGGTGTTGGCGGTCTTGATGTAGGCCGCGTCGCGCTTGGCGTCGCCGATGTCGTCGAAGGAGATCTCGCCGGAGATGCCGGAGTAGGTCACGCCGGGCAGAGCCGCGAGGATGTCGGCGGGAGCGGTGCTGCCGGCAGCCTTGATGGCCTCGAGCGCGGTGAAGTAAGCGTCGTAGCCCATGACGGTGACGGCGGAGACCATGTCGTTGCCGCCGTTGTTGGTCTTGGCGTCGGCGTTGGCATTGATCCACTCCTTGATGCCGGCGTCGAACTCGGGATTACCACCCTCCTGATAGAAGGTCGTGATCTTAACATCGACATCCTTGCCCTTGGCGGCCTCAACGACCATGTTGCTGTCGAGCGTGTCGCCGCCGAGGATCGTGCCCTCGAAGCCCTGTGCGGCGGCGGCCTCAACGATCAGCTGCGCATAGTTGATGGAGACAGGGGAGAAAATGACGCCGGCGTTGGCAGCCTTGGCGTTGTTGATGTAGGAAACAAAGTTGGCATTGCCCTCGGGGAAGTTCTCGGCAACGACGGTACCGCCGAGCTTCTCAAAGGCCTGCGTGAAGTAGTAGATCAGGCCCTGATCGTAGTCGCTGCCGAGCATACCGAGCAGGTAAGCGGTGTCGACGCCCAGCTCCTTGTAGGCATAGTTGGCGAGAACGGTGCCCTGGAACGGGTCGAGGAAGCAGATGCGGAAGTAAACGTCGCAGTCGGAAGTGACCTGCGGGTTGGTGCAGGTGACGCCGATGGCGGGTACGCCGGCCTCGGCGAACACGGTGCCGCCGGCCATGGACACGCCGGAGCCGTAGGAGCCGAGCACGATGCTCACGCCCTTGTTGACCAGCTCAGCGGCCGCGGACGGGCCGTTCTCGGCTGCGGTACGGTTATCGACGACCTCCAGCTGGACCTTGTAGGTCTCGCCGTTGATGTCCACGGTGGGCTGGACGTAGTTGGCATACTGCATGCCAAGAACCTCCTGCTTGCCGCCGGCGCCGTTGTCGCCGGTGAGCGGCTCGAAGACGCCGATCTTCACGACCTTCTCTTCGCCGGTGGTGTTGGGCGTGCCGCCCTCCTGCTGTTCGCCGCCCTTGTCGCCGCAGGCGACCAGTGCGAGCGCCATTGCGAGCGCAAGGACGAGTGCAAGAATCTTCTTCATATTCATATCCTCCTGACTTTCTGCCGCGCTGCCGCGGCAAGCGGGGCGTCCGCCCCTTTGGTTGCAGTTTATTTTATCGAACCGTTGAATGGATTTCAAGCGTCGAATCTGTCAGAATTTTCGGTCGTTTCCGGTCGTTTTCCCACGGCTGTCTTCAAATTTCATGTGCATTTGTCTACACATCGCGGACTCAAGTCCATTTATTGAGAATATCTATTGCTTTTCTGTTTTCCCACGAGGACAAATGCTCTTGTCACTTTGCACAATAAAGATTTTCGCAAGAAAAGAAAAAAGTGACGCAGGGAATGGCAAATGCCCGTCCCTGCGTCACTTTTTCCATTCGTCCTTTTGCCCATCAGGCTTTTTCGCCGACCATTCGCTCAAATTCCTCGCCGGTCATCGTCTCGTGGGCGAGCAGATATTCCGCCACGGCGGTCAGCACCTCGCGCCGTGCCGTCAAGATCTCCTCGCAGCGCGCATACGCGCGGTCAATGATGGCCTTGACCTCGTCGTCGATCTCGGCGGCGGTCTTTTCCGAGTAGCTGCGCGTCTGGCCCATCGTCTTGCCGATGAACACCTCGTCGTGCCCGCTCTCAAAGGCAATGGAGCCGAGCTTCTCGCTCATGCCGTAGGCCGTGACCATCTTGCGCGCGATGTGCGAGGCGCGCTCGATGTCGTTCGAGGCGCCGGTGGAAATGTCGCCGAGCATCAGCTTCTCCGCCGCGCGCCCGCCGAGGAGCGAGACGATCTGCTCCTCCATGTAGCGCTTGGACTGGTAGGAGTGGTCCTCGTCGGGCAGCGAAATGGTCATACCGCCCGCGTGTCCGCGCGGAACGATGGTGATGCGGTGGACCGGCTCGTGCGTCGGCAGCGCGTGCATCACGACGGCATGGCCCGCCTCGTGATAGGCGGTCAGCTTCCGCTCGTGCTCCGGCACAACGCGGCTGCGCTTCTCAGGTCCGGCGAGGACCTTGATCTCCGCCTCCTCGAAGTCCGCCATGGTGATGAATTGGTCGCCGCGGCGCGCGCACAGCAGCGCCGCCTCGTTGGAAAGGTTCTCAAGGTCCGCGCCGGTAAAGCCCGCCGTGCCCCGCGCGACCTTGGCAAGGTCCACGTCCTCGGCAAGCGGCTTGTTGGCGGTGTGGATCTTCAAAACGTCCTCGCGCCCCTTGATGTCGGGATAGCCGACGTAGATCTGGCGGTCAAAGCGGCTGGGACGCAGCAGCGCGGGGTCGAGGATGTCCGCGCGGTTGGTCGCCGCGAGAACGACCACGCCGTCGTTCGTGCCGAAGCCGTCCATCTCGACGAGCAGCTGGTTGAGCGTCTGCTCGCGCTCATCGTGACCGCCGCCGAGGCCGGTGCCGCGCTGGCGGCCGACCGCGTCGATCTCGTCGATGAAAATGATGGCAGGGAGCCGCCTTCTTGGCCTGCTCGAACAGGTCGCGCACGCGGCTTGCGCCGACGCCGACGTACATCTCCACAAAGTCCGAGCCGGAGATGGAGAGGAAAACTCCACGCCCGCCTCACCCGCGACCGCGCGGGCGAGCAGCGTCTTGCCCGTGCCCGGAGGGCCGACGAGCAGCACGCCCTTGGGAATACGCGCGCCAAGCTCGACAAACCTTTGCGGGTCGCGCAGGAAATCCACGATCTCCGCAAGCTCCTCCTTCTCCTCGTCCGCGCCCGCAACATCGGCAAAGGTGGTCTTGCGGGCGCTCTCGCTGCCGTGCCGGAAGGTGGCATTGCCGAACTTCGCCATACGGTCGTTCCCGCCGCCGGAGGCGCGCATGGAGAAAAAGTACCAGATGGCGAACAGCCCCGCGACGGCGATCACATAGGGCAGGGCAATGGCAAGGTAGTTAGGTGAGTGGTTGGCGGAGTAGTTATAGTCCTCCAGAATGCCGGCGGCCTTCTGCTCCACGACAAGGTCGTTGAGGTCGTCGTAGAAAAGGTCGAAGTCGTAGAGCTCCTTCCGGAGCTCCGTCTTGCCGTCCACCGCCTCGCGCAGCTTGAGCGTGAGCGTGGTGTCCTGCACGGTGAAGGACTTCACCTTCTCCTGTTCAAAGAGCTGCACGACCTCAGCATAGGAGATCTCCGGCTCCTTGGGGCGGAAGAAATACGAGGCGGCCGAAAGCAGCATGAAAACGCACAGCATCCACAGCACATAATTGGGTCGTTTGGTCTGGGTCAAAGGTTTTCCCTCCTTTTGCGGCAGCAGAATCTGCCTTGAAGAAAAGAGGCGACGAGCGCCTCTTTTCGATTCTTCAAAAAAGTCCTACGGACTTTTTTGATATTTGGATGCGCTTCGCTCTGCGCCTCTCCGCCGCAGCGGCTCGACGCTCACTTCGCGAGATGTGTTATTTCAGACGCGCATGTCGTCAGAAATAACAGTCAAGATCATTTGCGCCGTGCGCGGCGCAAAGCCTGCGGCGCTTTTTCCATCATACGCCGGCCTTACTTGCTGTAGACCTCTGGCTTGAGCACACCGATGTACGGCATATTGCGGTACTGCTGGGCGTAATCCAGCCCGTAGCCCTTCCCACCGCGCAGGCGCGGCGGGAGCCCTTTGATCTTACTCTGAACGGTACGGAATGAATCCGTCCCGTTCCAAGATTTTGCCTGCGGCAAAATGCTTGTACGCGCTTACGCGCGCCGCCCCTTTCAGGGCGTGTGGGCTACGGCCTTACTTGCTGTAGACCTCCGGCTTGAGCACGCCGATGTACGGCATATTGCGGTACTGCTGGGCGTAATCCAGCCCGTAGCCCACGACGAACTCGTCGGGGACCTCAAAGCCCGCGAGATCGGCCGTGATGGGCTTGACGCGGCGGGCGGGCTTATCGAGCAGAGTAACGACCGTCACGCTCTTGGCGCCTTGGTGAGGAAATAGTTCTTGAGGAAGTAGAGGGTATTGCCGGAGTCCAGAATATCCTCGATGACCACGATCTCGCGGCCCGTAATGTCCTGCTGCAGGTCGTGCGTGATCTGCACCACGCCGGACGAGGACGTGCCGTTCTGGTAGGACGACACCGCGATGAACTCGATGTCGCTCTTGATCTGGCAGGCGCGGACGATGTCCGCCATGAAGATGAAGCTGCCCTTGAGCACGCCGAGGAACAGCGGGTTGCGGTCCTTGAACTGCTCGTAGAGCGTGTCGCCCATCTCCTGCACGCGCGTCCTGATCTGCTCCTCGCTGTAGAGCACCTTCAGCATATCCTGATCCATCATGCTTTTCGCCATAGTTTTTCCCTCTCCCATTGTTTTATGTTTGTTTTTTCGGAGCATTACTCCGCGGTTTTCTCAAAGGTCAATACACACACGCTCTCGCCGTCGCCCGGCAGAAACAGCGCGTCCGTGCCGATGCCGTACACCGCAGCGACCGCGCCGCCCGAGCGGATGACCGGCGTTTGCTCCCGCTCATCCGGCGAAAAGCCGCGCTCGGCGAAGAGCCGCTTGAGGCTCCGCGAGCCGCGCGAGACGGGCAGCGTCATGCTCTCCCGCGCGTCCCACGCGCCGACCGAGAGCGGCGCGTCCAGAGCGGCACCTCTTAATATAACGGTATTTTCAGAATTTTCAACCGTTTTTTCGCACTTTCGGCAGGTGATGGCAAAGCCGCCCCACCGGACGGTCTCCCCCGCGCGGAGCAAAACGCGCTCCGGCGTTTCCCTCCGGTGTGCGCAGAGCGTCAACACACCGTCCGTGCGCCGCGCGGTCACGCCGCCGGGCAGGTCGAGCTGCGCCGTCCCGCTTCCCGCGCAAAGCGCGGCAAGCGCGTCGTAGTGCGCGGCGGTGAAGTCCTTCTTCCCCGCGCCGAGCGCGTCGAGCGCAAGGCGCAGCACCCTCGGCTTCAGGACCGCGGGTACCTGCGTGACCGCCGCGCAGGGCAGCGTCACCGCGCCGGCCTCCGTTTTCAGCTCCGTCAGATAGGCGGCGGCAAGGGAGTCGAGGTATTCATCCTCCTGCCGCAGGCGCAGCGCCGTCTCGCCGATGTGCTCGACCGCCTGCGCGTTGACCCGGCAGAGCTTCGGCAGCACCTCCGCGCGGATAAAGTTGCGCGTGAGCGCCGTGTCCGCGTTGGTCGCGTCCGTGCGATAGGGCACATGATGCTCCTTCGCGTAGGCGGCAAGCTCCTCCCGCGTCAAGCAGAGGAAGGGGCGCACCAGCCTGCCGTTTCGGCGCGATGCCCGCAAGGCCCGCCATGCCCGTGCCGCGGGCAAGATGAAAGAGCACCGTTTCGGCGTTGTCGTTCGCGTGATGGGCGGTGACGATGCGCGCCGCGCCGGTCTGACCGGCAACGGAGTTAAGGAAGTCGTAGCGCAGCTTGCGCGCCGCCTCCTCGATTGTCAGGCCGTTCTCCCCGGCGTAGGCCGCCACATCGCCCGTGCCGACGCACAGCGGGATACGCCGCGCTGCGCACCACGCACGCACGAGGTCCTCGTCCATGTCGGCCTCCTGCCCGCGCAGCTGATGGTTGTAGTGCGCCGCGCACACGCGGTAGCCGTTTTCGTATAAAAAGTCCAGCAGACACATCGAGTCCAGGCCGCCCGAAGCCGCCGCGAGCAGCAGCTCGTAGCGCGGCAGCAGGTCGAAGCGCTGCACAAAGTCCAGTACCTTTTTCATTCGTCCTCGTACCGCCTTTCGAGCGTGCCGAAGGTCGTGTACTCCGGCATCCAGCGCAGCTCGACCTTGCCGGTCTCGCCGTGGCGGTTCTTGGCGACGATGCACTCGGCAATGTTGTGCTTTTCGGAATCCTCGTTGTAATAGTCGTCGCGGTAGAGCAAGAGCACGATGTCCGCGTCCTGCTCGATCGCGCCGGATTCACGCAGGTCGGAGAGCATGGGGCGCTTGTCGTCGCGCTTTTCGTTCGCGCGCGAGAGCTGTGAAAGGCAAAGCACAGGGACCTGCAATTCCTTCGCCATGATCTTGAGCATACGCGAAATGTCGCTCACCGCCTGCTGGCGGTTCTCGCCGCTGTAGCCCTTTCCGCCGGCGGAGGTCATCAGCTGAAGATAGTCGATGACGACGAGGCCGAGGTTTTCGATGCGGCGGCATTTGGCGTTCATGTCCGCGACGGTGAGGAGCGGATTGTCGTCGATCTTGATGTCCGTGCGGCTGAGCGTCGAGGCCGCCTCCGCGATCTTTACCCAGTCGCTCTCGCGCAGATTGCCGGAGATGAGCCGTCCGTTCTCCACCAGCGCCTCGTTGGACAGCACGCGCGTGACGAGCTGTTCCTTGGACATTTCCAGGGAAAAGACCGCGACCGCCTTGCCGCTCGCCTTGGCGACGTTGAGCGCCACATTGAGCGCAAAGCTGGTCTTACCCATACCGGGTCTTGCCGCCAACAGAATAAGGTCAGATTTGCTCAGGCCGTTGATCTTGTCGTCCACGGCGCTCAGGCCCGTGGAAAGGCCCGGCAGCGTCTTACCGCCGGTGGCGGAAAGCTCGGCGAGATGGTCGAGCACGCCCTGCAGCACAACGCTGATCTGCTCCATATTCTGTGCGCTGCGCCCGCGGCGCACCGCGTAGATCTTCTGCTCGGCGGCGTCGAGCACGGCGGCGGCTCCGCCCGTGCCGTCCTGCACCATGCCGGTGATGTCGCTCGCCACGGTCGCGATCGCGCGCAGCAGCGCCTTGTCGCGCACGATGTCGGCGTATTCATTGACGTTCGCGGAGGTTGGCGTGACCTCCATGAGCTGCACAAGATAATTGCGCGTGGTATTTTCGTCATAGGTGCCGTTGCGCTCCATCTCGCCCGCGACGGTCACGCCGTCGATGGGCTTGGAGTAGAGGAACATGGAATAGATCGTCTCGAAGATCTCCCGGTTCTGGCGCAGGTAGAAATCCTCGGGGCGCAGCTTTTCCATCACGTCCTTGATGCAGTTCGCGTCGATGAGCATCGAGCCGAGCACCGCCTGCTCCGCCTCGAGCGAGTGCGGCATCTGGCGGTAGAGCAGTTCGTCCATCGCAGGGCACCTCTTTTCTGCGTAAAGTCTGGCTTATTCCTCCGCCACGGTCACGGTGAACTTCCCGCTGACCTCGTAGCCGAGCTTCGCGCGGATCTCATAGCTGCCGAACGCCTTGATCGGCTCGTCAAGCACGATCTTCTGCTTGCCGACATCCAGGCCGAACTGCGCCATGAGCGCCTCGGAGATCTCCTTGCCGGTGATGGCGCCGAAGAGCTTGCCGTTCGCGCCGCCCTTGGCGGTGATCTTCACGGTGCAGTTACGCAGCTTGTCCGCGGTCTCCACGGCGGCGGCGCGGTTCGCCGCCTCCTCGGCACGGCGCGCCTTTTCCTTGAGGTTCATGGTGTTGATGGCGTCCGCCGTGGCGGGGATGGCCAGCTTGCGCGGCAGCAGATAGTTGCGGGCGTAGCCCTCCGCCGCGTCGATCATCTGGCCCTTCTTGCCCTGACCTCTGACGTCCTGCTGTAAAATTACTTTCATCGTTCTATCCTCCTGATGGTGGTTTTTTATCCTTCCAAATACTGGTCGATGGCGGCGATGAGCTGCTCGCGCACCGCGTCCACCGTCCCGTCCGGGATCTGTCCGCCCGCGGTGGTGGAGTTTCCGCCGCCGCCGAGCTTTTCCATAATGAGCTGCACGTTGATCTCGCCGAGCGAGCGCGCCGACAGATTCACGCCCGTATCGTGCTTGAAGAGCACGAACGACGCGCGCACGCCGCGCAGCGTCAGCAGCTCGTCGGCGGCCTTGGCCGCGGTCACGCGGTCGATGTCCTGCTCCACCGCCGCGATGGCAATGTCGTTGTGATACAGCTCCGCGTGGCGGATGATGTCATAGCGCTCGATCATGTCGGAAAGCGTTCCCTGAAACAGGCGCTGCACGTCCGCCGTGTCCACGCCCACGCGGCGCAGCAGCGCCGCGGCCTCAAAGGTGCGTCCGCCGGTGCGCATGGTAAAGTTCTTCGTATCGAGCACGATGCCCGCGAACAGGGCCTCGGCCTCGGCGCGCAGCAGATCGCCGGGGTCAATGAGATATTGCAGCAGCTCGCTCACCAGCTCCGACGCCGACGAGGCGTAGGGCTCGTGGAAGTTGAGCGCAGCGGATTCAATATAGCTCGCCGCCCGGCGGTGATGGTCAATGACCGCCACGCGGTTGCAGGTGTCGAGCAGCTGCTCGGACTCCACGAAGTCGGGGCGGTTGGTGTCCACCACCACGAGCAGCGCGCCGGGCTGTGCCTTGATGAAGGCGTCGCTGCCGCTGATGAAGGCATCCTTATACTCCGGCAGCGCGGCAAGGCGCTTGAGGATCGGGCCGGCGGCATTGTCGTCCATGTCAATGACGATCTGTGCCTTCTTGCCGCGCTTGCGCGCGATGCAGCACACGCCCGCCGCCGCGCCGACGGCGTCGAAGTCGGCGTGCTTATGGCCCATGATAAAGACCTGACTGGCATCGGAGATCAGCTCGCCGAGGGCGTTGGCCATCACGCGGGACTTGACCTTCGTGCGCTTTTCGGTGGACTTTGTCTTGCCGCCGTAGAACTCAAAATCGAGGCGGTTGCGCACGACGACCTGATCGCCGCCGCGCGAGAGCGCCATCTCGATGGACAGGCCCGCGTTCTTGAAAAGCGTCTCGTAATCGTCCGCGTCCTTGCCGACGCCGATGGAGAGCGTCGCGGCGACGCCGTCCTCGGTGACGACGGAGCGCACCGCGTCGAGCACGCTGAACTTGCCCTCGAGCAGCGTATTGTAATGCTTCTCCGTCAGCAGCAGCAAATAGCGGTTGCGGTCGTACTTGCACAAAAGCCCCTGCGTGCCCGACACCCACGCGCTGATCTTTTCGTCGATCTGCGCGAGCACAGACGAGCGCGCCGCCTCGGTGCCGGCCTTCATCAGCTCCTCGTAGTTATCGAGCATGAGCACGGCCACGATGGGGCGGTTCTCCTCGCTCTTTTTCCTGAGCTCGTCCTGCTCAGTCACGTCCATCCAATAGGTCAGCGCGAGAAGCCCGCGCGCGCCGCTGCGGCCGCTTGGATGCGTGAGACTGCCGAACACGCGGAAGTGCCGGTTGTTGACGACGACCGTTTCGGGACATTCGCTCTTTCCCTCCAGCAGCCATTGGGCGGGGAAGCCGGGCAGCGTATCCTCCAGCCGGTTATCGAACAGATTCTCCCTCATGCCCGTGAGCTGGAGGAAGCTCTCGTTGCTCCACAGCACCTCCTGCGTATCGGGCCGGAAGACCATCATGGCAAAGGGGGCCGAGAGCATGGAGGACTTGCCCGCGCTCGCCACATCGTCGGTCATATCCTCGACGTAGCGCTGGATGCCCTCGCGGCGCTTTTGCGCCGTGCGGCGGAAATAGACGTAGGTGAGCGCCATCACACCGGCTTCAACAAGGCCGAGGATCGGCTCGATCCACAGCGTCACCGCGCAGAAGACCGCGGCAAGAAGAAAATACAGCCGCATATTCGGCTCGGTCAGTTTATTGACTTTCTTACTCATAAGGCATCCTCCCTGCTTCATCGGCAGCACAAAGGCGGAACAAATACGAATAGATACTATATTGTAGCACACGGGCGCGCAAGGGCGCAATAGGCTTTCCGATAAAAAATTCGTCCGGAAAAGGGGCGCATGAAAAAAAGTGTGTACTTTTTCCAAAAAACGTGGTATACTATAAAAACACAAATTGTATTGAGCCGCCATCGCGCGGTTTGAATAGAGCACAAGTCCATAGAGAAAACGATCAGGGCGCCGATGGTGCGATGCGCTCCGCGGAACAGGGCGGAGCGCGCAGCACGGACGTCGTTGTTTCCGTGCGGTCATTTCCGCGCGGCGTGGACCGAATGCTCACCCAATTTTTGAAGATCCATAAGGAGTGAATGCATTTTGGCAGAAAATTTGAAGATCATCCCGCTCGGCGGGCTGAACGAGATCGGCAAGAACATGACCGTGTATGAGTACGGCGGCGAGATCATCGTCGTGGACTGCGGCATGGCCTTTCCCGGCGACGATATGTACGGCATCGACCTTGTCATTCCCGACGTGAGCTACCTCACCAAGCACAAGAACCGCATCCGCGGTCTGTTCATCACCCACGGCCACGAGGACCATATCGGGGCCATCCCCTACGTCCTCAAGCAGGTCAATATGCCTATTTACTGTACCCGCCTGACCGCGGGACTGATCCGCCTGAAGCTCGAGGAGCACGGGCTTTTGAAGTCCACCAAGATCGTCACGGTCGAAAGCGGCATGACGGTCAAGGCCGGCAAGTTCAGCGTGGAGTTCATTCATGTGAACCACTCCATCGCGGACAGCGTGGCGTTTGCCATCCACACCGGGCTCGGCACCGTCGTCCACACGGGCGACTTCAAGATCGACTCCACGCCCATCGACGGCGAGGTCATCGACCTCGCGCGCTTCGGTGAGTTGGGCAAGCAGGGCGTGCTCGCGCTGCTCGCGGACTCCACGAATGTCGAGCGCCCCGCTACACGATGAGCGAGCGCACGGTCGGCAAGACCTTCGACCGGCTCTTCGCCGGCTGCAAGCAGCGCATCATCGTCACGACCTTCGCCTCCAACGTCCACCGCATCCAGCAGGTCATCGACGCGGCGGCGGCGGTCGGCCGCAAGGTCGCCGTCACGGGCCGCAGCATGGAAAATGTCACCAAGGTCGCGGTCGATCTCGGCTACATGAAGCTGCCCAAGAACACCGTGACGGATATCAACAAGATCAAGGCGCTCCCGCTCGATAAGCAGGTCATCGTCACCACCGGCTCGCAGGGTGAGGAGATGAGCGCGCTCTACCGCATGGCGTTTTCCCAGCACAAGCAGATTGAGGTCGGCCCCGGCGACCGCGTCATCATCTCGGCTTCCGCCATTCCCGGCAACGAGAACACCGTCTCGCGCGTCATCAACGAGCTGTTCCGCAAGGGCGTCGAGGTCATTTACGACCGCGCGGATATGCTCCACGTCTCCGGCCATGCCTGTCAGGAGGAGCTGAAGATCATCCACGCGCTCACAAAGCCGAAGTATTTTATCCCCGTACACGGCGAGCAGCGTATGCTGCAGATCCATAAGAACCTTGCCATGTCCATGGGCATGGACCGCAAGAACATCGCCATCTGCGAAAACGGCGACGCGGTGGAGATCACCGCCCGCACAATGAAGCTCGTGCCGGGCATGGCGCCCGCCGGTGAGATCTTCGTGGACGGCAGCGGTGTGGGCGACGTCGGCGCGGTCGTCCTGCGCGACCGCAAGCACCTTGCCGAGGACGGCATGGTGGTGGTCGTGCTGCCCATCTCCGCGCACGACGGCTATATGCTCGCCGAGCCTGAGATCATCACCCGCGGCTTCATCTACGTCAAGGAGTCCGAGGAGCTGATGAACGAGCTGAAAACGGTGGTCATGTCCGCCGCCGAGGGCGTGCTGGGTCGCCGCAGCCGTGACATCGGCGAGCTCAAGGGCGCGATCAAATCGGGCGTGAGCAACTACCTGTTCAAAACGACCAAGCGCAGCCCCATGGTCATTCCGTCATCACAAAGCTGTAAAGAGTCAAGCAAAAAGCAGAGCGTTCCGCGGAACGCTCTGCTTTTTCAAAAGGCGGCGGAATGGCTTGCGTTTTGCGCCCCAGCGTGATAGAATGTTTTGCTGAAAAATAAAAGGAGGCTTTCCTTTATGAAATTAGGTATCGTCGGGCTGCCGAACGTCGGCAAGTCCACCCTGTTCAACGCCATCACCAACGCGGGCGCCGAGAAGCGCCAACTACCCCTTCTGCACCATTGAGCCCAACGTGGGCATGGTGGCTGTGCCGACGAGCGGCTGGACAAGCTCGCCGAGATGTACCACCCCAAAAGAAGACCCCCCCGCGGTCATCGAATTCGTGGACATCGCGGGCCTTGTCAAGGGGCGCCAGCCAGGGCGCGGGCCTCGGCAACAAGTTGCTGGAGAACATCCGCCGCACGGACGCCATCGTCCACGTCGGGCGCTTCTGTGACGACGAGAACATCATTCACGTGTCGTCGCCGACGCCAGCACGAACGTGCCCGTCGATCCCATCGGCGACATTGAAACGATCGACCTCGAACTCATCATGGCCGACCTGGAGATGGTGAACCGCCGCGTGGAAAAGGCCGCGAAGATGGGCAAGGGCGACAAGAAGTTCCTGCACGAGGCGGACGTAGCTCAAGGCACTTCAAGCGCGCACCTTTATCGCCGGTGTGAAAGTGCGCACCTTTGAAGCCGCTTTACGGTGGCGACGCCGTGGAGCTGATCGCCAATGCCGACCAAAGCAATGCTGCACCGAACGAAGTACAATTG
>VOFJ01003151.1_pt1:17500-27015 | contig 27015 bp, 26 predicted proteins | sample 5384081 | NCBI WGS metagenome assembly VOFJ01 (sample SAMN12384729, study PRJNA508395) | human gut metagenome | isolation source: healthy gut I | host: Homo sapiens | reverse complement strand
AAGACCTATCCTGTCTCGGAAGGACTAATTTTTGTCCAACGCTGTCATCGTTTGTCGAATCGACGATTTAGGTAGATTCGTGACCAAGGGGTCAGTGCGCCCATTCGCACCCGCGAGGGGGAAGGTGTGTCCTATTTTCGAGTTAGAGTCGCTGATATGATGCGGCTCATTTTTCATTTGCGACGGGCTTCTTGATATACTTTCCGTTCTTGATTCTCGCGTCCGCTGGCTTCTCTGCGTCCTCTGGAATCCCCCAGACCGAGCCAATGCGGATAGCACCGGGGACGCGCCCCTCTCCGCACAAAATCTGAATACGGCGGGTGGAGATGCCCCAGCGTTCGGCGGTTTGCGCGATAGATAAATATTTCATGGGCGGTACTCCTGTTGCAGTTCCGTTCTGCGTCTGCTTATAAAATCACAGTATAATTATAATCGTCAAAGCGAATAAAAGCAAGGGCTTTCTGAAAAGTTCAGGAAGTATTTTCAATTCAGACATGAAAGGGGTGTGGGGATTCCCCAACAACAAAAGGAGCAGTTCGGGCGCAAGGCTGAACCGCTCATTTTTCCGGTGTGTACGGACACCGGATGTGCTTGCTACTCTCTCAAATCTCATATCCGCAGATACAACGCGCTCCCGCTTTCCCAAAAGCAGGAGCGCATTTTTTTGAAAATTTCTCATTTTTCGATACCTGCGTTTTGACTTAAAAATGTCCGTTGTAAAGTGAAAGGAAAAAATTTTTTGCCGCCATACTCAACAAACGGCAAAAACGGTGTCCGTTGTAAAGTGAAAGGAGTTCTTTGATATGCCAGACCGCACACGACCCATCCGCAAGGAAATCTGCCTAAATGAGCAGGAATTGAGCGTAGTTCGCCACAAGATGAATCAACTCGGCACCCGCAACTTCGGCGCGTATGCCCGGAAAATGCTGATCGACGGGTACATCATCAAGGTCGATTACACCGAGCAGAAAAAGTTAGCTGCTGTCAGCAGGATTGCCACCAACATCAACCACGTCTGCCGCCGCATTAACAGCACCAGGCATTTCTACGATGCCGACGTTGCCGAGCTGAAAGAACGGATGGCTGACGTATGGGAGTTGCTGAAAGTACAGCAGAGAAACGAATTGTAATTCGGGAAAGGAGTACAGATATGCCGCGCATGAGCAAATCAAAAAAGCTGGAATGGTCGTTCTTCCTGAATGACCGGGGACGCAAGGCGTACAACACGCTCTGCCGCCACTGCGTCCACGATTGCAAGCAGAGCTTCCGGGCGGTTGTCGTTATTTGCCCACATTATCGGTCAAAGAGGGCAAAAAAGGGTGGTACATCTGCGTACTCCCCTCGCGGACCCGATGGAACCCCGCCATGAATACCGCAGACACCGAAAGGAAGTGATACGCCATCTATATCAAGATTGATACCTCGCTCCCACCGTTCATTCCTTTGCCGCAATTTATGGTAGTCAGCGAACATTCCATCAACGCCAAACTGCTGTATGCCCTCCTGCTGAACCGCACGATGCTTTCGCAAAAATCAGGGTGGGTATCAGAGGACGGAAATGTGTATGTCATCTACACAATCAAGCAGATGGCGAATGACCTGAATCGGAGCGAAAGAACGGTAAAAACCGCCTTGTGCGAACTGGAAAATGCCGGGCTGCTGACTCGCGTCCGACAGGGCTTGACCAAGGCAAACAGGCTGTTTCTGCAAATACCCGATGGGGTGCAGCTTTCTTCCCCTCTGATGGGCAAAGGCTGCCTTTCAGAAGTGCAGAAAACCGCCCCTCTTGATGGGCAGAAATTGCCTACAAGTAATACTGATACAGAATATAAAGAACAGAGTAAGACCGAAAGAGTAGAGAGTACGCGCCGCCGATATGGAGAGTTTCAAAATGTTTTCTTATCAGGCGAGGAATGTTCCCGGCTGGAGACGGCTTATCCCGGCAAAGCTGCCGAATACATTGAGCGGCTGTCCCGGTACATGGCTTCCAATGACAGGCACTATGCCAATCATTACGCCACCATCAAGAAGTGGCTGGACGAGGACAGCAAGGGCAGGAGCGCGAAAAACTACACCTACGATGATAACGAGGGAGAATGTCTATGAATCCGATTTTTACGAAAATGGTTGATACCATTGAAGCGGCTAATGCCGCACCTGACGATTACATCAATCCTGCCGATGGGCTGAAATACTGCGGCAAGTGCCGCACGCCGAAAGAAGCCTTTTACTCCGCAGACCTTCAGGCGCAGGGCTTTACCAAGCACCCGGTTATGTGCAAGTGCGCTGCCGAACGCCGGGAACGGGAAGAAGCGGAGCGCCGGGAATACGAGCGAATGTCCTATATGACAATGCTCCGCAGCGAGGCGTTCCGCAATATGCCCGCCTCTGACTGGCGGTTTGAGTCAGTCGCAGTTACGACACCTCAACTTGCAAAGGCGAGAGGCTACGCGCAGAACTGGGACGAGTTCAAAAAAGCGGGGATCGGGCTGCTCCTGTTCGGAACGTTGGCACAGGGAAATCCTATGCCGCTGGCTGTATTGCCAACGCTCTGATTGACCGTCTGGAGTCTGTCCTCTTTGTGGGAATGTCTGATGTAGTCAATCGTATGCAGGGTAATTTCGGCACGGACCGCGACCATTACATGAAATCGCTTATGCGCCCCGACCTCCTCATTCTGGATGATTTGGGTGCAGAGCGTAACACCAGCTTCGGTAAGGAGCGAGTATTCGATGTGGTTGACAAGCGGCTGCTGTCCGGTAAGCCCATGATCGTCACGACCAATATCCCGCTTTCCGTTATGAAGCAAGCTGCCGATCTGGATGACCGCCGCATTTTTGACCGCATCTTGGAAGTCTGCGTCCCGATCATGTTCGATGGAGACAGCTTCCGCAAAAGCACCGCTGCCGACAATCTGAAAACGGCGGCTCGTCTGCTCGGCTGATAAACCCAAGAAAGGAGCCTTTACATGGAGAATTGCATCGGCACCGTTCCGATTCATCTGAAAATGACGCTGACCACCAAAGAGGCGGCAGAATACAGCAATATCGGCATTAACAAGATTGACAGTATGCTGCGTTCGCCCAACTGCCCGTTCGTTTTGTTTGTCGGCACAAAGAAACTGGTCAAGCGAAAGGAGTTTGAACAATTCATCAGTGAGAAACTGGTGATATAAGAAGTTCCGAAAAATTTACAAATTGCCGGAGAGTTTTTCACAATAACTACTTGAGGGAATGGACGAAATCTGCTATACTTATCGTGTAGCAGTGCGTCCATTTCCCTTCAAGGGAAAGGAGCATTTCATGGGAAAAAATCTCAAAGGAAAAGACTGCGGTAAGGGTATCTACCAAAGAAAGGACGGTTTATACAGCGCACGATTTGTTGATAAAACAGGAAAAAGGCATGAGAAGTATTTTCAGACTATTCCCGAAGCAAGGAATTGGATGGAAGAAGCGAAATATGCCGACAAGCACGAAGAAGTTTTTTGTTGCCACCGAAACAACGGTTGACCAATGGTTTAGTTTCTGGATTGAAAATATAGTAGGTGACTTAGCCCCTAATACGCTCCGCAATTATCGGGAGCGATATTCCAAAAACATTCAGCCCGTTATCGGTAGAATGGCGATTGCCAATGTCAAGCCCATGCACTGTAAGCAAGTCTTGATTCGGATGGACGCTGATTATGCTGGTTCTACTATCCGACAAGCCTATATTGCTATGGGCACATTGTTCAAGGCGGCGAAAATGAATGACTTGATTGCCAGACACCCAATGGATGGTGTGCGGTTTACAAAGCCAGTTCGTGCTGTGGATGATATAAAGTTTCTTACTTGCGATGACCAACAACGTTTTCTTGAAGTTGCCCAGCGTTCCCACAACTATAACCAATACGCCCTTATCCTCGAAACAGGCTTGCGTACTGGCGAAATGATTGGATTAACTTGGGATGCGATTGACTTTGAAAAACGAACACTTACGGTCAACAAGACTTTGGAGTTTAGGCACGCTCAAAAATACTGGCGTGCAGGTCCTCCAAAGACCCAACAGAGTTATCGTACAATTCCCTTGACGAACAGAGCCTACGATATTCTGAAAAGCATTTGGGATAGCCGGGATAACAGGAAAGAGTCTCCCTTGCTTTCACAGACGCTTGAATACATAGACAGGCGCACAGGCACAACCTCACAGCTTGTTATGCGTGACCTTGTTTTTATCAACTGGCGTACAGGAGAGCCAGCGAAGAACAGCTCCTATGATACCCACCTTTACAAGCTCTGCGACGAAGCAGGGATAAATCGCTTTTGTATGCACGCTCTACGCCATACTTACGCCACAAGAGCCATCGAAAGTGGTATGCAGCCGAAAGTGCTGCAAAAGCTATTGGGTCATGCCAGTATCAAGACAACGATGGATAGGTATGTTCATGTAACTACCGATTCGCTCGACCAAGCTGTACGGCAGTTTGAGTCAAAAGGGTTTTCTGACATAAAACTCAATGCGAAAATGGCGTAAAAATGGCGTAGTAGCCGAAAAGCCAAAACCCGAAAACCCTTGCAAATCAAGGAAAAATCGAAGGAGAATGAGTATATATGAAATTAGGTATCGTCGGCCTGCCGAACGTCGGCAAGTCCACGCTGTTCAACGCCATTACGAACGCGGGCGCGGAAGTCGCCAACTATGCGTTCTGCACCATCAACCCGAACGTCGGCATGGTCTCCGTGCCGGATGCGCGGCTGGATAAGCTGGCGGAGATGTATAAGCCGGACAAGAAGACCCCCGCAGTGATCGAGTTTGTCGACATTGCAGGTCTGGTCAAGGGCGCCAGCAAGGGCGCGGGTCTGGGCAATAAGTTCCTCGAAAACATCCGCCGCACCGATGCCATCGTCCACGTGGTGCGCTGCTTCGACGATGAGAACATCATGCACGTGGTGGCCGATGCCAGCCAGAACGAACCGGTCGATCCGCTGGGCGACATCGGCACGATCGATCTGGAGCTCATCATGGCCGATCTGGAGATGGTCAACCGCCGCATCGAGAAGGCGACCAAGGCCGCTAAGGGCGACAAGAAGTTCCTGCGCGAGGCCGAGGTGTTCAAGGCGCTCGCCGCGCATCTGGATGCCGGCAAGTCCGCGCGCACCTTTGCGTGCGACGATGAGGAGCGCGCCATCGTTGAGACGGCGGATCTGCTGAGCCTGAAGCCCATTATTTACGCCGCCAACATGGATGAGGCGGGCTTTGCCGACTATACGCACAATGCGTATTTTCAGGGCGTCCGCGAGCTGGCAGAGCAGGAGGGCGCGCACAGGTGCTGCCCATCTGCGCCAAGCTCGAGCAGGATATCGCCGAGCTGGACGATCCCGAGGAGCGGGCCATGTTTCTGGCCGATCTTGGCATTGAGAAGTCCGGTCTTGACCGCCTGATCCAGTGCTCGTATGATCTGCTGGGGCTGATCTCCTTCCTGACCTACGGCAAGGATGAATGCCGCGCGTGGACGATCAAAAAGGGCACAAAAAAGCGCCGCAGGCCGCCGGAAAGATCCACTCGGATATCGAGCGCGGCTTTATCCGCGCCGAGACCATCAACTTTGACGAGATGATGGCCTGCGGCGGCAGCGTGGCTGCCGCCAAGGAGAAGGGACTGCTGCGCTCCGAGGGCAAGGAGTACGTGGTCAAGGACGGCGACATGATCTACTTCCGCTTCAACGTCTAACTGCAAAATAAAGACCGCGCACGGCGAAACTTTGCGAGGCTTTTTGGGCAAAATGATGACCGCGCGCGGCAAACGCCGCGCGCGGTCTTTCCCTGTTTTATTCCGTTGTGTCGCCGCCGCGCAGGCGGCCGAATGTTCCGCGCAGGCGCTCGCCGAATTTCGGCGGCTGCACGGGGCGCTCCAGCAGGAAAATGCCGCAGTCGGCGCAGTATCGACAAGCGGCAAAGCTGCCGTTCCAGATCCCGCGGCTCACCACAAGGTCGCCCTCCTCGTCCGCGCGAAAGGATATGGACTTTTCCTCCTGACTCCAGATGATCTGCCGCGCGCTCTGCAGATAGCCGGAGAGTAATTCCCCGCCGCAATAGGGGCAGATATTACCGATTTTCATTTTGGCACTCCTCATTAAGAAAAGTAGCTGTGCTCGTAGTATGTATGAGCATATCTTGTTCCTTGGAAGTTTTTCTGAGAAAAGCATGCTCCGGTATATTTTGTGTATCTGTCGATAGACATTGAATCACTGCGGTTATACATGTCGAATTTCCAAGAAAAAAAGGAGTCTTGCATCCCGTATACGCGGTAATACGAAAGCATAGAGGAGGCTAGCCCTGTTACAATAGAGGCTCCGATTGAAACCGACATTCCAATGTTGAATGCAGAACATATAATTGTGGTCATCGTACCTAGTACAAGGCTTGCAGCAGTGCTTGTCCCCCAGGAAACGGCATTTCCAGAAAAACTTTTGACATATGTGGTGTATTTTGATGCAGATCCAAATGGAGACAATGAGTATTCAGCAGTTCTCATTCTGGTGACTCCGTTTTTGCTGTTTTCTACAGAAAACGTATTTTGTGTGAGTAGCTGAGAATCTATGTATTCATTGAATTCAAATTTGACAAGGCTCCCATCAACGTACAAATCTCCGTCATTTGTTAGAATAACTTCATTGTGATTCTGCGCGTCATAGTAATCAATCACCAGATCTCCGGCGCGGTTTCTTTCGATGGTGGCATAGTTAATGACACCATTAGGATATGCAATTTCATATTTAATGGAATCATCTTCGATTTCTGCGCTTGTAATAAGTTGTTCTTCGATTCCGACCGAGATGAATGCACTTATATCTTCTTGTACTTGAGAATCAGTGGATTTTAGATGGCTGAAACTTTTGCAATTACTTGAGCTTGTGGTTGTTAATTCTGATATTGCGTATGCTGAGACGGTGCTTGAAATAACTAGGGAAAGTGCCACTACTAATGAGAAAAGTTTTTTCATATTCAATGCCTCCTCGCATATTCAATCGAATTCTATTTTTACCTAAAGCTGTACCCTGTACTTATTCTAATTTCTAAATATCACCTCCATCCACGCAAAAACTGCGTGACTTTTACACTTGGCACATTACGTATTATACACAATTTAACAGGCAATTTCAACCTTCTTTTTAAAAATAATTGCAATTCATTTAATGTGTAGAGCGAAAAGTGATGACGATTGTGCAGTATCCCGTTTGTTGATGGCTGTTATTGCATAGTAGAGATTTTCATGCACAAACGGCGGATTTTTCATCCTGCTTTCGTATGAAATTGTGCTTGACAGGGGTAACGGTCGGTGTTAGGATGATACCGTTGCAAAGGCAATGACGGGACTTGCACACGAGTGAGGACGGACAGAGAATGGCGGTCATAGGCTGTGAGCCGCCTGCGGCACCCCTCCGGCGCAGACCTTCCCCGAGCCGATTGCCCGAACCCGCAGTAAGGCGATCCGCGCGGCGCACGTTACAGCGCCAACTGAGTGAAACTCAGGGTGGAACCGTGTGATTTCAGCACCCTGTGCCGCAAGGCGCAGGGGTGTTTTTAGTTTAGGAGGAGACATTATGGACGATCAGTACACCTTTGAAAACAAGACCTATAAGGACACCTACCGTCACACCACCAGCCACATTCTTGCGCAGGCCATGAAGCGCCTGTACCCCGAGGTGAAGCTGGCGATCGGCCCTGCCATCGAGGACGGTTTCTATTACGATTTTGACAGCCCCGAGCCGTTCACGCCCGAGGTGCTCGAGAAGCTCGAGGCCGAGATGCGCAAGATCTGCAAGGAAAAGCTGCGTCTCGAGCGCTTTGAGCTTCCGCGCGCCGAAGCACTGAAGTTCATGGAGGAGCGCGACGAGCCGTATAAGATCGAGCTCATCAATGACCTGCCGGAGGACGCCGTTATCTCGTTTTACCGTCAGGGTGAATTCGTTGATCTCTGCGCCGGCCCGCATCTGGACTCCACCGGCCGCGTCAAGGGCAACGCCATCAAGCTCACGAGCGTCACCGGCGCATACTGGCGCGGTGACAGCAGCCGCAAGATGCTCCAGCGTATCTACGGCACCTGCTTCCCGAAGAAGGAGGAGCTCGACGCGTACCTTGCGCGTATCGAGGAGGCCAAAAAGCGTGACCACCGCAAGCTCGGCAAGGAACTCGGCCTGTTCACCTTCATGGACGAGGGCCCGGGCTTCCCGTTCTTCCTGCCCAACGGCATGGTGCTCAAAAACCAGCTCATCGACTACTGGCGCGAGATCCACAAGAAGGCCGGCTACGTCGAGATCTCGACCCCGATCATGCTCAATCAGGATCTCTGGCACCGCAGCGGTCACTGGGATCACTATAAAGATAATATGTATACCACTGTCATCGACGATGTGCCGTTTGCGCTCAAGCCGATGAACTGCCCCGGCGGCATGCTGGTCTATAAGTCCCAGCCGCATTCTTACCGTGATCTGCCGCTGCGCGTGGGTGAGCTCGGCCTGGTGCACCGCCACGAGCTGAAGGGTGCGCTGCACGGCCTGTTCCGCGTCCGCTGCTTCACGCAGGACGATGCGCACATCTTCATGACACCCGATCAGGTCAAGGACGAGATCAAAGGCGTCGCCAAGCTCATTGACGACGTGTACTCGCTCTTCGGCTTCAAGTACCACATGGAGCTGTCCACCATGCCGGAGGATCACATCGGCACGGATGAGCAGTGGGTAGCCGCGACCGACGGCCTTGTCTCCGCGCTCAACGAGCTCGGCAAGCCCTATGTCATCAACGAGGGCGACGGTGCGTTCTACGGCCCGAAGATCGACTTCCACCTGGAGGACTGCCTCGGCCGTACCTGGCAGTGCGGCACGATCCAGCTCGATATGCAGATGCCCGAGCGCTTTGACCTCGAGTATGTCGGCGCGGACGGCGAGAAGCACCGTCCGGTCATGATCCACCGTGTGTGCTTCGGCTCGATCGAGCGCTTCATCGGCATCCTCACCGAGCACTACGCTGGTGCGTTTCCGCTGTGGCTCGCGCCCGTGCAGGTCAAGGTCATGCCCATCACCGACCGCACGAACAATTACGCCAAGCACGTCGCCGACCGTCTGGAGAAGGCAGGCCTGCGCGTCGAGACCGACCTGCGCAACGAGAAGATCGGCTATAAGATCCGTGAAGCGCAGAGTCAGAAGATCCCGTATATGCTCGTGCTCGGCGATAAGGAAGCGGAGAACGACACCATCTCCGTGCGCACGCTCTCCGGTGAGCAGAGCGTCGAGAGCCTTGCCGATTTCATCGCCCGCCTGCAGGCGGATGTGAAGTCCCGCAAGAGCTGAAATTTGCATAGCATCGCATAAGAAGACCGACTCCTTCGCAGACTATACCCAAACGTCTGCGAAGGAGTTTTCTATATGCACAAACGGTTTCGGCATCTGTGTCTCGCGCTCGCGGCGCTTATCGCTGCGGGGACGCTGCTTGCAGCGCTCATTCCGGCCGCTGAGGCGGCCACGTATAAAAAGGGGT
>VOFJ01003151.1_pt1:0-15000 | contig 27015 bp, 26 predicted proteins | sample 5384081 | NCBI WGS metagenome assembly VOFJ01 (sample SAMN12384729, study PRJNA508395) | human gut metagenome | isolation source: healthy gut I | host: Homo sapiens | reverse complement strand
TTCGAGAACGAGCGGCTGGATCACCTCCTTTCTAAGGAGACATGTTGGTAACCATTCCAACAGACGTCCTAAGGTCAGCCTTTTCTGTCTTACATTGTTTAATTTAGAGGGTACACCCTCGATCGGATGCATGGGCCTGTAGCTCAGCTGGCTAGAGCGTACGACTGATAATCGTAAGGTCGGTGGTTCGAGCCCACTCAGGCCCACCATTCTTCTATGGGGGTATAGCTCAGCTGGGAGAGCACCTGCTTTGCAAGCAGGGGGTCATCGGTTCGAGTCCGATTATCTCCACCATTGAGACTTGAATTAAATACTCAAGCTCTTGAGTATTTAATTCTGGCCTTAAGCCGGAAATCTGCACCTTGAAAACTGAACAGAGAATGATTATGAAGAAGCAAGGCAACAGAGGGCGTAACGTGAAAACGTTACAAACAAAAATGTGGAACTTTAATAAATTAGGGTAAATACAATTTTGTGAACAAAATTCTGAAATCCTTTGTGAATGCCTGCATAATTCTGAGAGAACTAGTTTTTAATGGACTATTAGGTCAAGCTAATAAGAGCGCAAGGGGAATGCCTTGGCATCAGGAGCCGATGAAGGACGCGACAAGCTGCGATAAGCTTCGGGGAGCTGCAAATAAGCATTGATCCGGAGATTTCCGAATGGGGAAACCCGGCACGGCAATACCGTGTCAGCGTGCACTGAATCAAATAGGTGTACGTGGGGAACCGCCTGAACTGAAACATCTAAGTAGGGCGAGGAAAAGACATCAACAGAGATTCCGCCAGTAGTGGCGAGCGAACGCGGAGGAGGCCAAACCGAAGGTCCTTGATCTCTGGGGGTTCGGACCTGCATCACGATCAGAGGTATCTAGCGGAACGGCATGGGAAGGCCGACCACAGAGTGTGAGAGTCACGTACGCGAAAGAGAAGACTGACAGCGGGTATCCAGAGTACCGCCGGACACGTGAAACCCGGTGGGAAGACGGGGGACCACCATCCAAGCCTAAATACTACCTGATGACCGATAGAGAAGCAGTACCGTGAGGGAAAGGTGAAAAAGAACCCCGGGAGGGGGAGTGAAAGAGCACCTGAAACCTTGTGCTTACAAGCAGTCAGAGCACGTTAAAGTGTGATGGCGTACCTTTTGTAGAATGGTCCGGCGAGTTATAGTAACTGGCGAGCTTAAGGTAATTCAGTTGTGGAGGCGAAGGGAAACCGAGTCTTAATAGGGCGTCGAGTCAGTGGCCATAGACCCGAAACCAGGTGACCTATCCATGAGCAGGCTGAAGTGGAGGTAAAAACCATGGAGGACCGAACCCACGTTCGTTGCAATGACCGGGGATGACTTGTGGATAGCGGAGAAATTCCAATCGAACTCGGAGATAGCTGGTTCTCCCCGAAATAGCTTTAGGGCTAGCGTTGATTTAGATTACCGGAGGTAAAGCACTGAATAGGCTAGGGGGCGATAAGCTTACCGAACCCTATCAAACTCTGAATGCCGGATAATTGATGCACAGCAGTCAGACTGTGTGAGATAAGTTTCATTGTCAAAAGGGAAACAGCCCAGACCTACAGCTAAGGTCCCAAATGTATGCTAAGTGGAAAACGATGTGGGGTTGCAAAAACAACCAGGATGTTGGCTTAGAAGCAGCCACACATTCAAAAGAGTGCGTAACAGCTCACTGGTCGAGTGACCGGGCGCCGAAAATGTAACGGGGCTAAACATACAACCGAAGCTTGGGATGTCTTAATGACATGGTAGGGGAGCGTTGTGTGCGGGGTGAAGCATGAGCGGAAGCGCGTGGTGGACTGCACAGAAGTGAGAATGCCGGAATGAGTAGCGCGAATTATGTGAGAATCATAATGGCCGAAAATCTAAGGTTTCTTGGGGAAGGTTCGTCCGCCCAAGGTAAGCCGGGAGCTAAGGCGAGGCCGAAAGGCGTAGTCGATGCACATACGGTAGAAATCCCGTAGCCGCCGAAGTTGTTAAGCATAGGGACACATGGAGATAGCCGAACCCGGGCGTTGGTTGACCCAGGCGAAAGGGACCCGAACATCAGTAGGGAAGTCGGAGATGCTCTGTGGCGAGAAAAAAGCGTGCGGATTGATTAGGCGCCCGTACCGCAAACCGACACAGGTAGATGAGGAGAGAATCCTAAGGCCAACGGGAGAAGGGTTGTTAAGGAACTCGGCAAATTGGTCCCGTAACTTCGGGAGATAGGGACGCCTCGAAAGAGGGTCGCAGTGAATAGGCCCAAGCAACTGTTTACCAAAAACACAGGTCTCTGCTAAATCGATCAAGATGACGTATAGGGGCTGACGCCTGCCCGGTGCCGGAAGGTTAAGAGGAGAGCTTAGTGGCAACACGAAGGCTTGAATTTAAGCCCCGGTAAACGGCGGCCGTAACTATAACGGTCCTAAGGTAGCGAAATTCCTTGTCAGGTAAGTTCTGACCCGCACGAAAGGCGTAATGATTTGGGCACTGTCTCAACAGCCCGCCCGGCGAAATTGTAGTACCGGTGAAGATGCCGGTTACCCGCAACTAGACGGAAAGACCCCATGGAGCTTTACTGCAGCTTAATACTGAGATTCGGTAAATCATGTACAGGATAGGTGGGAGACTTGAAACATGGCCGTCAGGTCGTGCGGAGTCATCCTTGGGATACCACCCTTGGTTGCTGGGTTTCTAACCTGCGGCCCTGAATCTGGTCAGGGGACATTGTTAGGCGGGCAGTTTGACTGGGGCGGTCGCCTCCTAAAGTGTAGCGGAGGCGCTCAAAGCTTGGCTCAGCATGGATGGAAACCATGCAATTAGAGTGTAAACGTAAAAGCAAGGTTGACTGCGAGACCGACGGGTCGAGCAGGGACGAAAGTAGGAGATAGTGATCCGGTGGTATGTGAGTGGAAATGCCATCGCTCAACGGATAAAAAGCTACCCTGGGGATAACAGGCTGATCTCCCCCAAGCGTCCACAGCGACGGGGAGGTTTGGCACCTCGATGTCGGCTCGTCACATCCTGGGGCTGGGTCCCCAAGGGTTTGGCTGTTCGCCGATTAAAGTGGCACGCGAGCTGGGTTCAGAACGTCGTGAGACAGTTCGGTCCCTATCTGTTGCGGGCGCAGGAGATTTGAAGGGAGCTGTCCTTAGTACGAGAGGACCGGGATGGACAGACCTCTGGTGCACCAGTTGTCGTGCCAACGGCACAGCTGGGTAGCTACGTCTGGACGAGATAAACGCTGAAAGCATCTAAGTGTGAAACTCCCCCTAAGATAAGATCTCCCATTCTTTATGGAGTAAGGGACGACAAAGACTATGTCGTTGATAGGTCGGAAGTGTAAGTGCAGTAATGCATTAAGCTGACCGATACTAATAACCCGAGGGCTTGACCTACAAGAATGTTGCAGGCAAACCGCCTTGTGAATCTTTCATCCTCTGTTCGGTTTTGAAGGTGCAGATGCAAACCTGTGTGGCCCGATGGTCAAGTGGTCAAGACGGGGGCCTCTCACGCCCCAATCGGGAGTTCGACTCTCCCTCGGGTCACCACTTTTATGAGCACCATTAGCTCAGCTGGTAGAGCACCTGACTCTTAATCAGGGTGTCCAGGGTTCGAGTCCCTGATGGTGTACCACTCCGTTGGATGTGTGGTACACACATCCAACGGGGAAAAACCTCTTGACACGAGGTCAATTTTATAGTAGTATTTGGCGTGAGCCATTTACCATAGTTGGTGTTTTTAACGGTGAGGGTCCACCCGTTCCCATTCCGAACACGGAAGTTAAGCTCACCAGTGCCGACAATACTTGTCTGGAGACGGACCGGGAAGATAGGTCAATGCCAACACAAGGGATTCGCTCAGGCGAATCCCTTGCTTAATGCCTCCTTAGCTCAACGGTAGAGCATCCGGCTGTTAACCGGAGGGTTGTAGGTTCGAATCCTACAGGAGGCGCCAGAGATATTGCCGTCACCAACCGTGGCGGCATTCTTTGAATATGGGCCTTTAGCTCAGTTGGTTAGAGCAACCGGCTCATAACCGGTCGGTCCCGGGTTCAAGTCCCTGAAGGCCCACCATTTTTTTGATATATAGGGGGAATAGCTCAGTTGGTAGAGCGACGGTCTCCAAAACCGTAGGCCGAGGGTTCGAAGCCTTCTTCCCCTGCCAAAAGTGTTGACGCTACTAGGTTTCTTGCCTAGTAGCGTCTTTTTTGGCTTCCCTAATAAATGGTTATAATCTGGTGCTAGGCCTACGGTTTCTGCTTGTAAGCCTATGGTTTCTGAATTTTTTATGGGAGGCCGCTGCACTATGCGTATTGCAGCCAAAGTATGAGAAAATGCCGACTCCTGCGCATCCCAATTGCCGCTGCTGTATTATTCCTGTGATTGACGATGCAGAACCTATCCAGTTGAATTTAGAAAAGAAAAATGATACAATATAGAAAATGATTAATAAAGTTCGTTCGCCAAAGGCAGCGATAAGCCCAGATGTTCAGGAAAGCAATTGATAAAGTCCATGAAGTTGCAGCGGAGTAATTAGCGATTGCGTTTTTATAAAGGAACTCCACGACATTAGAAACACGCCGAGGAACTTACTGGTCTTATAGGTGATGCTGCTTGGGATAAATATGAAGCAATGGCAGATGCCTTTATTAAGAAAGAAATAGATATGGTTGATGTCGTTGGTTTTATAAGCACTAAAGGCAACCTGATTAAGTTTCAGCATTCTACAGGTTTATTTGCAATATTCAGTGATAAAGGAACAATATCTACATTGTTTATTCCCCAAAAAGAAATATGCGGAATGGAACCAGAAGAATACTGGTTAGACCAAATTAGAAAATTCACGAGGTAAAATAATGAATTATCCAGCCATTAGACAATGTCCAGTGTGCGGCAAGTATAGATTTGAGGTAGAGTTTGAAGAATGTCCTATTTGCAGTTGGATGAACGATGTTACGCAAGAAGAAAATCCTGACGCAAGAGGGCTAGCAAACATTATGTCTTTAAGCGAATGCCGCAAGGCGTATGCGGAAGGTAAAGAATTTTACTAAGGCCGCAATTTAATAATTAAAAGCAAGGAGAGTCTAACAACGAATTGTTAGACTCTCTTTCTATATGCCGTCCATGTAGACGTGTGGATAGTGCCCGCCTTGCAAGGGGCGATTCCGCCAGTCCTCGATGTGGACGTAGGCTTTCTTGTTCAGCTCACTGATGGTAGCGGGCGAAACCTTGCTGCCCCACAGTGCCTCCGTGATGTCCTCCACCCGGCGCACGGAAACACCCGCCAGATACATCTCGATGAGGGCTTCCTCCACGCTGCTCTCCCGGCGGCGATACCACTCGATGATGGCAGTCTCGAAGGACACACCCTTGAGTCGCGGCACATGGAGCGTGACGTCTCCGCAGGTCGTGGTAAGATTCCGGTCATAGTGACCGCTGCGGTAGCCCTGACGGGCCTCGCTGCGCTCGTAGCGGGCGGCCTGCGTCAGCGACTCCGCCTCCTTTTCCAGCAGCTCGTTCAGGGTTTCTTCCACGCTGCCGCGAATCAATTCCTTGATCTGCCCCTTGATAATTTCCTCGTTCAGCTGTACAATTTTCTCGGACATAGTTTGCTGTCTCCTTTCAGAATGGTGTGTGGTAACTTCATTCTACCAGAGCCTGCATGCTATGTCTTCTTTTATGCGATTTTCAATTTGCGCAACTTATTGTACATTATCTTTGTCCGTGCACCGTGTCCATGTTTCCGCAGGTGCTACGATTACTCGCCATTGCCTGCCAAGCATGTATATTTTTGGACGATTACATCTCCGCGACGTTCACATCGCCGTCAAATGGTGGTTATTTAGTCATTACTTTGTATATTTTTTAGATTGACCGGAGCTTTGAAAAGTTGTAGTATGGACACATCTAGATGATAGATGTCATTTTAGAATCCACGTTTAAGGAGGAACACACATGACAAACAAACCCATTGCGATCATTGGCGCCGGTAACGGCGGACAGACCACGGCTGCCTGGCTTGCCAATCAGGGTTACAAGACCAGAATCTTTGATGTGATGGAGGATACCGTTGCAAAACTCAATGAGCTGGGCGGCGTGAATATTTATGGCAATACTGATTACCCCGGCTTCGGCAAGATAGAGTTTGCGACTACCGATATGGAGAAGGCAATTGAGGGCTGTGAGCTCATCCTTCTGATTCTCCCGGAGAACTATCACGATTCCATTGCTGTAAAGATGGCTCCTTATCTCAAGGACGGTCAGATCGTCGTGCTCAATCCGGCTTCCGGCCTGGGCGCGATCTCCTTCAAAAAGGCGCTCACCGATGCCGGCTGCACTGCTGACGTGACGCTGGCCGTGACGTGCACGCTGCTGTTTGCCGCGCGCATTAAAGAGACGGGCGATGTTCTTGTCACCGGCCAGAAGACGGAGCTGAGCATTGTTGCGTTCCCCGGAAACCGCAAGCAGATCGTCGAAGATGCGATGTATCCCGTGTTCAGCCAGCATATCTTTGCCAACAACATCATTGACACGGCCATGGAAAACCTCAACCTGGCGTTCCATCCGGGCCCGACGCTGTTGTACACGTCTCTCATTGAGCGCGGCATCACTTTCGATTACTACAACTCGATGACGCCGAGCCAGATCAAGCTCATCAAGGCCATCGATAAGGAGCGCATGGAGCTGTGCAGCATTTACCATGTCGACACGCCGAACGTCGAGGACAGCTTCGCGCGTATGTACAGCTATGAGGGCGACCTCTACGATATGCTGCGCAATGCCGAATGCTATAAGGGCATCAAGGGACCGAAATCGCTCAAGGTGCGTTATCTGCTCGAGGACATTCCGTACAACCTGCGTTCGCTGCAGGCACTGGGTCAGATCGCCAAGATCAAGACGCCGGTCATCGACGCAGTTTGCACGCTTGGTGAGACGCTTGTCGGCGGCGACATGGACGAGGGCTATACGCTCAAGACGCTGGGCCTGAGCGAAGATATGACGGTCGACGAGTTCCTGAAGCTCGTCAATGGCTGATACGGAATTCATCTTTCATCAGGAGGTATAAGAGCATGACAAACAAACCTATTGCCATTATCGGCGCCGGCAACGGCGGCCAGACGACGGCTGCATGGCTGTCCAATCAGGGCTATCAGACCCGAATTTTCGACGTGATGGAAGACACGGTCGCAAAGCTCAATGAGCTCGGCGGTGTCAACATCTACGGCAACACCGACTTTCCCGGTTTCGGCAAGATCCAGTTTGCGACGACGGATATCGCCAAGGCCATTGACGGCTGCGAAGTGATTTTTATCATTCTGCCGGAGATTTACCACGTCTCCATCGCGCAGAAGCTTGCGCCGCACCTTGTTGACGGCCAGATCGTCGTCATCGACCCGGTCTCCGGTCTGGGCATCCTTGCGTTTAAGAAGGCACTGGCTGAGGCCGGCTGCAAGGCGGATATTTCCCTCGCTGCGACCAGCACGCTGCTGTTTGCTGCGCGCATTCAGACCACCGGCGACGTCTTTGTCACCGGCCAGAAGACGGAGCTGAGCATCGTTGCCATCCCCAACAGCAAGCGCGAGATCATCAAGGAGGCCATCTATCCGGTCTTCAGCCAGCACCACTTCATTGATAACAGCATCCAGCTTGCGCTCGACAACCTCAACCTGATCTTCCATCCGGGCCCGACGCTGCTGTACACCGCCCAGATCGAAAAGGGTGAGAAATTCAACTACTACAATGACATGGTCCCCAGCCAGATCACGCTCATGAAGGCGCTCGATCAGGAGAGAATGGCGATCTGCGCGGCGTATGGCGTCAAGCTTCCGGACGCAGAGGCGGCTTTCGCGCTGGAGTACAGCTATGAAGGCGACCTCTACACGATGCTCAAGAACGCCGAGTGCTACAAGGGCATCATGGGCCCCAACAGCCTGCAGGTACGCTACCTGCTCGAGGACGTGCCGTTCAGCCTGCGCTCCGTGCAGATCCTCGGCAAGATTGCCAAGGTTCCGACCCCGGTGATCGATTCTGTCTGCACGATCGGCGAGGCGCTCGTCGGTGATGTGATGGCGGAAGGCTATACTATGGAGGCGCTCGGCTTGAGCGAGGATATTGGCTTCGACGAATTCGTTGCGCTCTGCAACGGCTGAGTTGAAAGCATGAAAAAAGCACGGCCGGAGTCAGACACCGACCGTGCTTTTTGTTATCGTTTTCGTGGGCTTCAGCCGGCGGAAGAGTCGTTCGTTTTCAGCCAGCGCTTTTTGTAGAAGAACAGCAGCAGAGATGCCAGAATGACCAGGCCGCCGCCGATAAAGGTGCGCACGGTCGGAATCTGGTGCAGGATGAAAAAGCCCAGCAGCGCGCTGAAGAGAATGCCCATGAGGTTATAAATGCTCAGCTCACCGGCGGGGGCATAGTGGTAAGACAGCGTCATCAGGATCTGGCCGAGCGCCGCCGTGACGCCGATCATGATGAGGTAGAACAGATCCGGACCGCTCGGCACGACGAAGGTCGGGATCATGCAGATGCCGGACACGATCGTGCTGAACGTACAGAAGAACATGACCACGCTGTAAGCGTTGACACGCCCCGAAAAGTAGGACAGCAGCGGATAGCACACGGCGTCGCACAGCGAGGTGCAGAATGCAGCCAGCAGCGGCAGAAACGCGGAATCAAACCGCGGGTTTGCCGCGATGTACGCACCGGTGAAGGCGATCAGCATGGCCGGGATGTGCATCTTCGTCAGCCGCTCATGCAGAAACACGACCGAAACGATCGAGATCGTGAACATGGAGATGCGGTTCATGATACTGACATCCGCCTGAAGCGCGTTTCTGGACGCGTAGAACAGCAGCATGACGGCAAGCAGTCCGAAGAGCGAACGCGCGAACATCTGCGGCCAGTATTTGCGCTCACCGAAGAGCGGCTGGTGGTTCTTGATGAGGATGAAGCTTGCCACGAAGATGCCGATCAGGTTGCGGAAAAACGTCTGCTCCCACAAGGGTATCTCCGGCGAGTTCAGAGCCGCAAAAATCATCATAAAAGAAAAAGACAGCGTAGACAGCAGGGCGAGGATCACGCCCTTGGTCCGCTGCGTTTCACTGATTTTCAGTTGTGCCATGTTCTGGGGCCTCCTTATAAAACGAGCTGAAATTCAGTATAGCGCTGTTTTGCGACACAGTCAATTGTGCAATTTCATAAATATTTTGTTGTTTAAGATGTAAAAAACAGGCACGAAAAAATGTACATATTCGACAAAAATATATGCAATTCCTGAAGGGATTTCGTCTGTAGGATTTGGGCCCTTTTTATTGACACATATAGACGCCTGTGCTAGAATTTTTTATTGTTTGGCACGCTAAAGCGCTGCATTATTTTGGATGCGCGCCGCATGTGCCGAACATACCCTACAGGGCAAAGATAGAGAGTCAGAATTCGCAAGTTAGAAAGGAGAACCTACGTGAACTCAACCACGATCCTCATCCTGGTGGCAACGGTCGCAGTCATCGCACTTACATTGATCCCGACCTACATCATCTCCGGACGCAAAAAGACCACTCAGGCCGACTGGGAGGTCGCAGACCGCAGCCTTCCGCTTTATGTCGTCATCGGCACGCAGTTTGCCAGCGCAATGGGCGGCGGCATTCTGGTGGCGCATGTCGGCAATGCGTATGCCCGCGGCATCGGCCACTTCATCTATGGCGTGCTGGCGTCACTGCCGTTCATCATCATTATGGTGCTCGCCAAGTGGCTGCGCCGCAACAACTTCACCACCATTCCCGATGTGCTCGCGCACTTCACGAACGGAAATAAGCTCATCCGTATCGTCGCCGGTGTTATGACGGTCTTTGTGCCGTTTGGCTGGGTGACCTCCCAGATCACGGCCTTCGGCAATATCTACTCCAACCTGACCGGCATTGACTACACGCTGCTGTGCGTGCTGTTTGCCGTGTTTGCGCTGGCGTTTGTCATGCCGTCCGGTCTGAAGACCGTCGCATGGACGGACTTCATCTTCTCCTGCTTCATGATCGTCATGTGCATCGTCTGCGTTGTGTTCGTCACGGTTATGGGCGGCGGCGTCTCCAATATCGTCAGCAACCTCAACACGATCGACCCGTCCATGCTCAGCTTCTCGAGCTCCATCACCGATAATATCGGTGTGGCGACCTGCATGCTCTGGATTTTTGCTGTTCTGCCCGGCGGCATGACCAACCAGATCTACTTCCAGCGCGTCTGCGCCATCAAGGAAGAGAAGCAGGTCAACAAGTCCCTTATTCTCTCCGGAGCCCTGTCCCTGCTGAGCTTTGTCTGGGCTATCTACATGGGCCTCTCGCTCCGCTCTCTCAACATTGCAGAGATCGCCAATGGCCCCACGGCGTGGTTCATGGGCAAGCTGCCCATCGGCGTCATGGCGCTGTTTGCAGCGCTCGTCTTTGCAACGCTGATGTCCACGACTTCCTCTGGCGTGCAGACTTCCGTCACCAATATCACCCGCGATATCATCTCCACCATCAACCCGAACATCCCCGACCGTAAGATGGTCACGATCTCGCGTGTGCTGTCGGCCGTGCTCATGGCCATCGCGCTGCTGATGTGCCTCGTCTGGACGGACACGCTCAACTGGCTGACCAATACCTACGCCTATTCTGCGGCGGCGCTGGCCTGCCCGGTGTTCCTCAGCTATGGTCTGCGCAATAAGCACTTCATCACGACGCCCGGTATCGTTGCCGGCATGGTGTTCGGTCTGGTCGGCTGCGCGGTCGCGCAGATTATGAAGACCTCCCTGAACTTCGCGTTTATCGGCATTCTCGTTTCCGCCGTTGCTATGGTGATCGTGAGCGCCGCCACGAAGAAGAAGGGTACGATCGTCGCGGACGCCGAGTAATGCGCCCCCGGCGGATCTGCTGATCCGAAACAAAACAAAGCCCCCGCTTCCTGATGTGTGTCAGTCGGCGGGGGCTTTGTGTGCGTTCCGGCGGCCGATTGCCGAAGAATACGCATTGCGGCGGGGGGAAAAAACGTATTTTTTTCGCCATGTATCGCGGTGTTTACAGTTCTTTGATATATTTCTCATACGCGTGTGATAAAATACAACAATGAAATTCAGCAGCCTGGAAAGGTGATCGGTCATGAGACAACGGTTTGCAAAATGGATGATGGGCAGAAACGGTATGGATGCGCTCAACCGCCTCCTGTCCGTGCTGACGCTGATTTTGCTGTGCGTCAGCATGTTCGTGCATGGATACGCATCGCGCATTCTGTGGTCGCTGGCCGTGCTCGGCCTGATCGTGACCTATTTCCGGATGTTTTCGCGCAATGTCTACCGCCGCCAGCAGGAAAACGGTGCGTATCTGCGCCAGCGCTACAAGGTGACGAGCGCGTGGCGCGGCGCGGTCGACCGCTGGCATCAGCGGCGCGACTACCGCTTTTTTAAATGCCCCTCGTGCCGGACGCGTCTGCGTGTGCCGCGCGGCAAGGGCAAAATCAACATTGTCTGCCGCAAGTGCGGCACATCGTTCCAGCGCAAGACCTGAGGCGACGGCCGATGTTTGGATATGTGATTGCAAATCTCGAGGGCTTGACCCAGCCGCAGAAGGATCGCTATAAGGGCTGCTACTGTGGGCTGTGCCGGGTGCTCAAGCAGCGCCACGGCTTTTCCGGCCGCCTGACGCTGACATATGACATGACGTTTCTGGTGCTGCTGCTCTCGGCGCTGTATGAGGCGGATGAGGAGCGCGGCATGGAGCTGTGTCCCGCGCATCCGCTGCGCAGGCATTTTTACTGGCAGACGCGCTACACGGACTACGCCGCCGACATGAACGTCGTGCTGGCGTATTACAATTGCCGCGACGATTGGCAGGATGACGGCAGCGCGCTGAAGTATTGGGAGTCCGAGGCGCTCAGCCGCCAATGTGCCGCCGCACGTGCGCGCTGGCCGCGGCAGTGCGCCGTGATCGAGCAGTGTATGGCGCAGCTGAGCGAGATCGAACAGGCCGACACCGGCGACATGGACGCTGCGGCGAACTGCTTTGGCCGGCTGATGGGCGAGCTGTTTGTGACAGGGGAGCTCTGGGATGCCCGCCTGCGGCCGTTCGGCGAGGCGCTGGGACGGTTTATTTACTTGCTTGACGCGGTGATCGACCTGCCGGAGGACCGCCGCCATGGGCGCTACAATCCGCTGCGCGCTCTGCCGCAGGACGCGGATCTGTATGCGCTGCTGCGGATGCTGCTCGGCGAATGCGCGACGGCGTTTGAGGCGCTGCCGGTCCTGCAGGACGTCGAGCTGCTGCGCAACATTCTATACTCCGGCGTGTGGCTGCGGTATGATGCGGCCATGAAAAAACTTAAGATCGGGAGGAGCGCCGAATGAGAGACCCATACGAAGTCCTCGGTGTTTCCAGAAATGCGAGCGAAGAGGAGATCAAGGCGGCTTACCGCCGTCTGGCCAAAAAATATCATCCGGACCTGAACCCGGACGATCCGCGCGCGACGGAAAAAATGAACGAAGTCAACGCGGCCTATGACGCGATCAAAAACGGGGAACGCCAATGCCTACGGCGCGTCCGGCGGCTACGGTCAGGCGGGCGGCTACGGCGCTTATGGCGGCTGGGGCGCGCAGCGCGACCCCGGTATCCGGCCGGAATATCAGGCGGCGGCGAACTACATCCACGTCGGCCACTTTGCCGAGGCGCTGCAGGCGCTCTCCGGTGTGCCGCTGGCCGAGCGCGATGCCAACTGGTACGCGATCAGTGCCATGGCGAACTCCGGCGCGGGCAACCGCGTGCAGGCGCTTGCAGACGCGCGCCGTGCGGCTGCGATGGATCCGGCCAACCCGGATATCCAGCGGCTGCTGCACCAGATCGAGAGCGGCGGCACGGCCTATGCGACCTATAGCGCCGGATATCCGAACAGCGGCTTCGGCACCGGCAGCTGGTGCGCGGATATGTGCCTGCTGAACCTGTGCTGCAACCCCTGTTTTTCCCCCTGCTGCTGATCCATATGACGACCCCGGCGGAACGAGCGCTGTTCCGCCGGGGCTTTTTGCGCTCAGACGCCGGGAAAGGTTTTCAGATACCGCTCCGTGAAGGCGCTCAGCGCGTCAAAGTCCATACACGGGCGGTAGACGGCCTCCAGCTCGTTGTGCAGCAGTGCCGCCATGTGCAGCTGTTCGACGGCGCGCTCGAGGGCGAGCTGCTGCTGGCGGGCGTCACTGCGCATGGCGCGGCGCAGCGTGCGCTGCCGCTCCGGATCGGGCAGAACATCGAGCCGGATGTGGCGCTGTGTCAGACCGTCCGGTACATCCTCGACCGTCCCGGCGAGAAAGCCGACGCCGCGCGACGGGACGAGCACGGCCTGCGTGCGCGAGGGGATGAGCGCATCCGGACAGGAGATAACGTCCAGACCGCACCGGACGGCGTGCGCGCGCACGGTGTGCAGAAATTCTTCTGCCAGACCGCATCCGTCGTCGAGCAGGTACACGCGCGCGCAGTGTGCGGCGACGGTGTCCGGGAAGAAAATTTCCCCTCAGACGTGACGGCGCTCAGAAACAGGCGGTCGCACCGGCCGGGCTTCGCATCCTTGGGCGGCGTGCCGAATTCGCGCGTGCAGACGCTTTTGGCGCGCCGGCGCGCGGCCTCGCGATCCTCGGGGAAGACCAGCCCCGGCGTCGCGCGCGGATCGAGCGCGGCGGCCGCCGTCAGGTACTGCTGTGCGCGCAGGCGGAACATGGCGCAGTCGGCGTTCAGGGCGCGGATGCGCGCCGGATCGAGCGCCTCCGTGCGGCAAAACGCGCCGAGGTCGAGATATTCGCCGCTCGCGCCGAAGAGCGCGGGCTCGACGGTGTGCGGTGCCGTGCCGTCAAAGAAGCCGGCGTGCTTTTGCGGGAAATACACGCCGTCGAGCGAGGCCGGGTCGCCCGCGCAGTGCAGCCAGACGACCGAGAGCCCGGCGGCGCGCCCCGCGTCGCCGACGCGGCGCAGGAAGGTGGACTTGCCGCAGCCCGGCCCGCCCTTGAGGATACAGAAATAGCGCTCCGGCGGCCGGAGGAACTGCCGGTGCAGCGCGTAGTAGCCCGCGCCGGTCATGGCGCTGAGAAAGTAGCGTGTTTCCAGTGCGTTGTTCATGGCGAAACCTCACATTTTCATGGTTGCTACAGCGTATGCAGCCGGCGCGGCCGTTGACAATTTCGCCCCGGGATGCTATCCTTTTTTCATCCTGACAACGGAGAGTTTCTATGATCAAGACGATATTATTTGATTTTGACGGCACGCTCTTTGACACCGGTGAGGGCATCCTGCGTAGCGTGCAGTATGCGCTCGAGGGCTTCGGCATCCACGAGACGGATACGGCGCGTCTGCGCAAGTTTGTCGGTCCGCCGCTGCTCGATTCGTTCTCGGAGCTGTATGCCATGACGCCCGAACAGGCGCAGGCGGCGGTCGCGCGCTACCGGGAGCGGTATCTGCCTGTCGGCATCTATGAGTGCACGCTCTATCCCGGTATTCCGGAATTGCTCGAGCAGCTGCGCGCGCACACGGCTTTCGCGTCGCGGTCGCGACCGGGAAGCCCACGCCGATGGCGCGCTCGATCCTGCAGCGATTCGATCTCGAGCGGCTCTTTGACTGCGTGATCGGCTGCGAATACGACGGCACGCGCAGCACGAAGGCCGAGGTCGTTGCGGCCGCGCTCGCCGAGACGCAGACCGCGCCCGAGGCGGCGCTCATGGTCGGCGACCGGAAGTATGACGTCACCGGTGCTGCTGCCTGCGGTGTGCCGTGTCTCGGTGTGTACTACGGCTATGCAGAGCCGGGCGAGCTGGAGACCGCCGGCGCGGCGGCAGTGGTGCAGACCGTCGCAGAGCTGGGTGAGCGGCTGCTGCACTGGAACAAGGCATGATACGAAAACTCCCTGCGGGACCTTGAACCCGCAGGGAGTTTTGCTGCTTTTTGTCAGGACACGGCTTTCCCGAGCACGCGCAGGGGAAAGGCGTCCGAGATCTCCAGATCG
>VOFJ01003025.1_pt1 | contig 27016 bp, 34 predicted proteins | sample 5384081 | NCBI WGS metagenome assembly VOFJ01 (sample SAMN12384729, study PRJNA508395) | human gut metagenome | isolation source: healthy gut I | host: Homo sapiens | reverse complement strand
GTCAATCCAACATACACCGCCTACATAGCGGAACATTTCAGCATAACTCAAGGCAATAATCATTTTGGCTTCGGCAATCCGTTCGTTGCGCTCGTCTTCTGTCATATCAGGCACTTTTTGCTACATTCTCAATATATATCCATGCATAACGGATTGCGTTGTACTGGCTTTCGAACCATAACGGTAGGCTTCGGCATTTGCTAATGAGTTGTTGGCACTCAACAGGCCGTTGTAATAGAGGTTGGTAGGACCGTCGGATGCGTTGTTTCTGAAACTCTGATATAAATCGCTGATTGCCTCGAGCAGGTTTACTCCCCAGTTTATTATTGGGTGCTGCCCCCCGTAGGCAACCCATAAGGCAGATAGGTATATGCGCTTGTCAACACTTTGTCTGCATTGATTTTGGAGCTGAACATGGAATCCAGTACTGCGCCTGAACTTTCGGGTTGGCTTCCCAGAAATTTGTCTCCGAATGTCAGGTCTGAACAGGAGCAGACACCGTAAACCAGGCAGATTGAAAGTAATTTTATAATATTCTTCATTGTTGTACGGTATTTAGAAGTTAAGATTGACACCTACACTATAAACTTTAACCAATGGATAGGCACCTACATTGTTTTCCTAAACTTTCGGATCTAAGATGTCGAGGGGTGAGAAAGTCAACAGATTATATCCATTGAGGGAAAGTCCGAGGCTTTTGGCGCCGATTGCTTTTAGGAAACGTTTGTTGGTAAAGGTGTATCCGATTGTTAGGGTTTTCAGGCGGATATACGAGGCATCTTTCAGCCAGAGGGTAGAGTTCTCCGAGTTCCATGTTTCCGAAGTTTCTGCTGCACGCGGATATTTAGCTCCGAGTTGGTTTTCTTCCGTCCACCCTTGTTTGTAGAAGTAGTCCAACAGACCTCGTTTACCTGCATTGGTAAAAGGAATACGGTATTCTACTTGAAGCATTTTTATTGACGTGCGTTGCACCGCTCCATTGCATGCTGAAGTTGAACCCCTTGTAACTGAATCCGCCATTGAAACCGAATACATATTCCGGTCGTTCCGAATAACCGGTTGTCATCCGGTCATCTCCGTCTACTATATTGTCGCCATTCAGGTCGGCGTACATGGCGTCACCCGGATATACCTTGACCGAAGGTTGGGGAAGTGAAGGGTTAAGTACCAGTTCGCCGTTTGCGTCTTTCGTGAAGTCGCTGTACTGGTAGAGCCGGAGATATTTATACACATTAGTCGGACGTTCCGTAGAACCGCTGGTCTGGTTCATGTAGTCATATTTGTTGGGCACTTCGTCCATATAGATGATTTTGTTGCGGGCGAAAGACATATTGGCGTTAGCATAATAATGGATACCGTTGTTCAATGTATGGTCCCAACCCAATGAAATTTCATATCCATGATTATCCACTTTTCCGATATTCAAGTTTGGTAGTCCGGTGGCGATGATAGAAGGGGTGGAATTTGGTGATATAAGGATTCCGGTACGTTTTTCCTTGAAGTAATCGACACTCAATGAAAGTCTGTTGTTCAACATTTTCAGGTCTATACCGTAATTCTGTTTGTCGGCTGTCTCCCAGCCGACGTCGGTGTTTCCCGGTTCCGAGTATATATGCCTGACTGCCTGTCGGATTGGAAACCCCGAAACTGTACGTACCGTTTTGTGTCCATACTCCCGGCATATACATAAAGCGGGTGCTCGAACCGGTATCGCTACCTACGCGTCCCCAGGATATTCTCCATTTCAGGTAATCAATCAAAGATTGTTTTTTTCATAAATGCCTCTTCCGACATGATCCAGCCTACGGAAGCGGACGGGAATAAACCGTACCGGTTTTTACCCGGAGCAAAGTTCTCGGAACCGTTGTATCCAGCATTAACGTCTATTAGGTATTTGGATTTGTATCCGTAAGTGGCGCGTCCTACAAAACCTACATATCCTCGTGGCATATATTGGTAAGTGGCGTCTGTTCCATCCGATTTTTTCGGATAGTAATTACGTGACTGGTTGTAAAGAAACAATGCGGTGACTTTATGGTCCTTGTTGAATGTACGGTCATAATTGATTCTGCCTTCGATATACCAGTTGCGGTCCCTGCCGTAATCTTCGGAATAATTGAGTGGAGTGATACTTCCGTTCGGCACATAGACAATGGTTTTATCATAATCCGGGTCGGTCTGCGGTTTGGTAGAGTCATCCATAAATGATTTGTAGTAAGCAGTTTGCGATTCGACTGTACCGCCTGTACGATACTTGTTCAGCCTGAACATATTATCATAAGAAGCTTTGACTGAAACGGAAAGCCCCTTGGTCAATATATCCAGTTTTTGTGTGATGTCTACATCTGTGTTCAGGGTGGTCTTGTATTCCTGGTTGTAACCTTGTCCCCAATATATGCTCAATCCGTCACGGCTTACTCCTACTGGAGTTAATGCGCCCGGAGTCATAGTCCGTACTCCGTTTACTATGCCGGGACCGGCAAAAGGAAGTGCCCATATCTGGGTATATACCCAGGGGTTGTCGCTGGAAGCTCTCGGCTCCTGCTTTTGTCCTACGTTGCCGCCGATGTTCAGTTTCATGGTGGTTGTCCGGGTCAGCTTGAAGTCGAGATTGGCACGGTAATTATAACGGTTGTACTTGAAGTTATTGTCATAGGGCAGCGCGTCAAATTGTTTCAAGATACCGTTCTGATAAAGATAACTTAAAGATACGAAGTATTTTACCGCCTCATTGCCACCGGATATGTTGATGTTGTTTTTTTAGATTGTATGAATAAGTCGTTATACATATAATCTCCCCATTTAGTATTGGGGTACATAATGGGGTCCGAACCAGTGCGGTATGCTTCTATCGCTTCACGGGTGAAGTACATGGCTTTGTCCGTCACCCGGTCATTTTGTTGCTTCATGTTCCAGTAACGGGCGAACTCGTAGCTTCCGGTTTGCTGGACGTATGATAGCGGTTGCTGCACACCGGTAATGGTGCTGACATTGATAGTCGGCTTGCCGGATTTTCCCCCTTCGGGTAGTGACAAGAACTACGCCGTTTGCGCCGCGTACTCCAAATACCGCCGTAGCGGAAGCGTCTTTCAGGATAGAGAGGTTCTCAATTTCATTCGGGTCTATCTGTGAGAATTCACGTTCTACGCCGTCTACCAAAATGAGGGGAGAGGAAGCACCACCGGTTAGCGAACCGCTACCGCGTACAAAGATAGAGGCGGCATCATCACCCGGCTGTCCGCTTGTCTGCACAGTGGAAACTCCCGGCATTGCTCCTGCTAACACATTGCTGATACTTGCTACGGGGGCTTTTAGCAATTCCTTTGTGTCGATAGATGATAAAAGCACCGGTCAATGTTGCTTTTGTCTGTGTACCGTAGGCAACTACTACGACTTCATCCAGTGATTGTGAATCATCTTTCAGAGTAACGTTGACAGTTCTATTTTTTGCCTACTGCAATTTCCTGTTTCTGATAACCGATGAATGAGAATACCAATATGGCTTTCTCGTCCGGTACTACAATTGTGTATTCGCCATTGATGTCGGTTATGGCACCGATAGAAGTGCCTTTAACCAGCACATTTGCACCGATAACTTCCATTTGTGTATTATCGACTATCTTACCTGTGATTTTTATGCCGTTCTGTGCAACTGCGGGCATAGAACTACAAAAAAAAAGATAAATGACAATACAAAGAAACGAAGCCATCCTGCTCGAATTTTGCTTTTTTCTTTTCATGTGATTGATTTTTGTGTGATTAATATAGTTTTAGTTAAAGGGTGCTTTTTGCGGACAGGCGGCATTATGCTGCCTGTCCGGGTTGTGTTAAGTGAAAAACCTCTTTATATAATTATTGAAAACTGACGATTCCTGACTGTTACGAATCGTTTTTTATTGTTTCTTCGGGAGATAGGCAGCGAACGGATCGTTGGTCTGCATCAGCCATTCTCTGAGTTGCTTGTGCAGGGCGCGGACTAATTTAGGTCGTTCTGTTGCTATATTTTTCATTTCGTACGGGTCTTTGTCCCGGTCGAAAAGTACAGTCCGGTCAATCTTTCCATTGGTGGCGTGTACGGCAAAAGTATATCTTGAAGTACGCAGACCCCGGTAGCCGGTAGTTGGATTATCGGGTTGTACGCGATAGTAAGGCTGCACGGTTTTCTTGTCCGCTTTTCCTGACAGGATAGAGTTGGCAAAGTCGAATGTCTGTACTTCCTGCGGAATGTCTTTGGAGAATCCCATCATGGATAATAAGGTGGGATACATATCTCCGAACGCAATCATGGTATGGTTGTCGACCCGTGGCTTGATTTGTTGAGGCCATGAAATAATCATGGGGAACTTTCATGGACTCTTCGTAGTAAATGTCTTTTCCTGCGTAGTGGTGGGCTCCCATGCATATTCCATGATCGGAAGTGAACACTACAATTGTATTGTCGAATAGTTTCAGCCGTTTCAATTCTTCGATAAGGCGTCCTACGTTTTCGTCTACTCCGGTCATGCAAGCATAGTAGTCACGGATATTGTTGCGGAAGTAGTCTCCCATTTCAGTTCCCTTGGCCGGAATGTCCGGGCGATTCTTGCATAAAGATTCCACATTCAGGTGCTTATAAATCTCTTTATATTTGTCGGGCACGAGGTCATAACCTGTATGCGGGGGATTCATGGATACGACCAATGCGAAAGGAGAACTGCTCTTTTTTCTGTTCCGAGAGGAACTCAATGGCACGGTCTACCTCATATTCAGGTCCCCATTTATGGGCATAGAAGAAACTGTCGCGCGGAGCGGCTGTTTCCCAATACATCGGATTGAGGTGATTGTCATACGTGCCGTAAGCTACCCAGAAGTCGAAACCATGTCGGCGTTCGGGGGGACACCATTCATTCCATGCCGTTTCTCCGCGGTTGTTGTAGGTATCCACATAGGGTTTGTAGGGTGAGTCGAGATGCCATTTCCCGATGTAGCCTGTCCGGTAGTTCTTGTCTTTCAGGACATCACTCCAGCAACGGGCTGTTTCCGGCAGTTCCACACCATAGGGGCTGTATCCGAATTGCAGTTTCCTATTACCTTATTATTCATGGGGTACATACCGGACATCAAGATTCCCCGTGCCGGTGATGAAACAGGATAGCAACTGACTGCATTGGTGAAGAGCACTCCTTCGGACGCAAGCTGGTCTAAGTGGGGAGTTTGTACCGGTTCTTTGTCCAGGCAGCCTAAAGCGTCTCCTCTCCATTGGTCGGCCATGATAAAAACGAGATTGGGGGATTCGTTTTTATCTTGTGCCTGAACAGGCAGACTGGCTGCTATCGGCAGTAACAAAAAGGTGTTTTTTAAATGTTGTTTCATACTATTTATTTGGATTATTTCTGTTGTTCTCAGGTTAATGATTTACTGTTCCGGTAACTGTTACAAAATTAAGGTGAAGGCAAAAAAACGCCTCTGAGCATTTCATTCATTAATGTCTGGCGTTTCATTCAAATGACGATTAATTGGGCTTTTTCTAGCTTTTTCGAGTTAGTTTTTGTTTCTTTGTGCGCAGAGTTAAATCTAATCCCGCCAATGAACGCAAAGAAAATTTTCTTATTAACCGCCTGTTTGTTACTTCCTTTTTTTTTGCTTAATGCTTCTTTGGAGCAGAACTTTAAAAAGATGAATATGCAAAACGGTCTTGCCGGTAATTCCGTTTATTCCATATTTAAGGATAAGGACGGATTTATATGGTTCGGAACAGGAGACGGGTTGAGCCGTTATGACGGAAAGAATATACGCAGCTTCACTTCCGATAAGTATAATATGACTATTGAGCATATGTATGATACATCGGACGGGCTGCTTCTTTTTATCACCAGTAATAATTTGCACTGCTTTGACCGTTACCGGGAATGTTTTGTAGAAACAGCCAGTTTCAGAGATATGCGATACTATAATACGAGAGGGCTGGTACTCCTGAATGATTCTATCTACTGGTCGATTTCGAAAAATAAGTTACACTTATTGAAGCGTGTGCTTGGTAGAAGTGCTGATAATAAAACTTCTTTGCTTTCGCTTGAAGTGCTCAAAGAATTTGTACTGACCGATGAAGCGGAGATTATCTATACATTTTGTGAATCGCAGGACAAGAAGAAACTTTTCCTGGTAACGGAGAAAAGTAAACTGCTTATTTTCGATTTGCAGACGGAGAAGTTGGACGCTGTTGTTACTCTGTTTACCAGCCGGCCCGATTCATATCAGATTTCCTCATTGGTCTGTGATAAGGATTATTTGTGGATGTCGACGATAGGCGGGGGCGTGTTGCGTTATCATTTACGCAATTATTCTTTAGATTCTTTCACACAAGAAATTCCCGTAGTAAACAGTATTTGTCGCATGATGACGTGTATGCTTTGATAGCCGTGGGAGATAAATATATAGCGGCTACCTGGAATGGATATACGGTACTTTCCCTGGATAGGAAGAATGGTGGTGTAACGACCGAGATTAATAACCAGCTTTCCCGTTTTTCCTATAACCTGGAATCTCGTATGCTCTCTGCCTATTATGATTCTCAAGGGTTGCTCTATTTCGGAACACATGGGGGAGGGGTAATGATTCTCGACTTGAGGGAAAAAAGTTTTATGAAAGGTTCTGCCAGAGTGAGACGAGTGAAATCTGTGATATTGTGTCCGATGATAAAGGGAATATCTGGATGGCTACGTTTCATGGGGAGATATTATGCAGCGACTCGCCGTTTGACCCGTCAAAGCCTTTGAGTTTTTCTCCGAAGAATACTCCCATTGTTGAAGGAAAAGCTGTGCTTTGTGCTATGAAAGATGAGGAAGGCAATCTATGGTTTGGCAATTCGGATGCATCCATAACTTGCTATCAATCTTCTTCTGGTAAGTTTATGAACTATAACTTGCCTTATGAATACCGGAAGAATAATAATCTGAAATATTCTACTTATGTGTGGCAGTTGTTTATGGACAGCAAGTACCGCTTTTTGGGTAGGGACGCGGAACGGTTTATTACTGTTCGACCGGGAGACGAAGAACTTCTCTCCGGTTTTAACGGTGGAGGGCAAACCATTGGAGAAACATTCTATACGTGCCATTGTCGAGGGATTGAATGGGGAACTTTGGATAGGTACTCCCGATGGATTGTACAAGTTAGTATTGAATGTCGAAGGAAAAGCGGAAATAAAAGGAAATTATGAAGTGGCAGTGGGAACTGCCGCCCGGTATGTCCGTGCTTTGCATGCTTCTACGGACGGGCAACTTTATATCGGTTATACGGAGGGACTGGGGATTCTTGCGCAAAATAAGGACTCGATACAACATTTCTATACCACCCGTGACGGAATGTGCAGTAATTTTGTCACTTGCATAACGGAAGATGAGAACGGGCATATATGGCTAGGCACGAATTCGGGTATCTCCCGATATAGTAGGCATCAGAATTTATTCTATAATTACTATATCTCGGGCAGTAACCGTTCGGTTTTGCAAGCAGCAAATACATTGTTCTTCGGGAATAACTACGCATTGACTTATTTTAATCCGGAAACGGTGGAAATGATACCTTCGATAAAGAAAAACCTCTTGCTTGACCTGGAAGTGAATAATAAGCATGTAGCGATTGGTGAGAAGAGAAACGGGCAGGTTATATTGCAAAAAAGGACTTCCTTATACTGATGAGCTTACTCTGGCTTATGCCAACCGTGACTTTTCGCTTTCATTCAGCAACTTGCTATATTCGGAAGAACATCAGAAGTATAATTATCGTTTGCTCCCTTTATCAGAATGAATGGGTGGTATGCAACGGAGGAGAAAAAGCTGCTTATACCAATCTGCCTGCCGGTGATTATGTGTTTGAGGTGAAAAGCGTTTATCCCGACGGCACTGACAGCGTGGTAAATACATTAGCGATACGTATTCTTCCTCACTGGAGCCAGACTATCTGGTTTCGCCTGTGTGTGCTTTTGGTTATATTGTTGATAACCGGCTATGCCGTTCACCGTGTTCGCCGTGAACAGCGAAGGGCTAAACGCGAATTACTCCTGAAACATGAATTGCATATATCCAATATGGAGCGTGAGCAGGAAAAACAGATTCGGGAAGAGAGGGAGAACTTCTTTTTACCTGTGTGGCTCATGAGTTGCGGACTCCGTTGACATTGGTACTTTCTCCGTTACAGGAACTGTTACATCGAAAGACAAATGCTGACCCTGATTATAAGGCTTTGTCGCTGATGTATGAAAATGGTAATTCACTTCACCGCTTGGTAGACGACTTGTTGAGTGTGCAAAAAGATTGAGGCGGGGATGATGAAATTATGTCTTTCCGAAGTGAATGTCGTGTCTCTATTGAAAGAAACGGCGAATACTTTCCGGCAAATGGCGGTGTCGCGAAAGATTGATTTCGTTCTTGATTTGCCAGATAAATCTATTCCTCTATGGGTGGATATTGAGAAAGTCGCTTCTGCTGTACGCAATTTATTGTCGAACGCATTTAAATATACGGAAGCGGGAGGTAACATCACTCTTGCTGTAATGGAGAATACAATGGATGAAAAGGATTATTGCCGGATTGTAGTTTCCGATACGGGCAGAGGGATTCCGGTTGAATTGCAACATCGGGTATTCGACTCGTTTGTTACCGGAGGGGGCGGCCCCTTCCTTTTCGACTAAAGTCGGTATTGGCTTGCGTATTGTGAAGAACACGATGGATATGCATCACGGGACAGTAGACTTACAAAGCGAATTGGGAAAGGGAAGTAGCTTTAGCTTGAATTTCCCGAAAGGAAAAGCCCATTTTGCCGACGATAACTGTGAAGAAACGGTCTATGAACCGACGACGGATGACAACGCAAGTCCGACGGACGAACCTGCCGTACCGGAACAGGTAAATAAAGAAGAGCTATCTGCTGCAAGGTATAAAACAACTTTGCTGGTTGTAGAAGATAACCCGGATATACGGCAGTATATTGTGAGTCTTTTTCCAGAATAAATATAATGTATTGGAGGCTGCCGACGGTGAAGAAGGGGTGCAACAGGCTATGCGACATTTGCCGGATTTAATAATCTCCGATATTATGATGCCAATAAAAGACGGTTTTGCCTGTTGCAAGGAAATCAGGGAGCAGGTGGAGACAGCACATATCCCTATTTTGATGCTGACGGCAAAGGCTGAGGATGCGGATATAATACGGGAGCGCAGCTTGGAGTGGATGATTATATGATGAAACCCTTCAATCCGGAAATACTGAAAGCTAAAGTCGAAAATCTGATTCTGCGCAGGGAACATTTGAAACGAATTTATACAAAATCGTTGATGTTGAAGCAAACGGCGCAGGGGAAACAGAGGGGGATGATTTCATGCAAAAAGTAATTAATGTCATAGAAGCTAATCTGGCGAATGAGGATTTTAGTGTGCAAATGCTTGCCGAACGGTTGAATATGTCGCAACCAACTTTATACAGGAAAATTAAGGAACGAAGTGAGCTTTCTATTATTAAAGTGATTCGTAGTATAAGGATGAGTAAGGCGGCTTCGCTTATCATGGAGCATAAATACTCTGTTTTGGAAATATCTGAAATGGTCGGGTTTAACGACCCTAATACATTTCGTAAGCATTTCATAGAGCAATTTGGTGTGCTTCCTTCTAAGTATGATGAACGGAGTAAGGGAGAAGAGATTGATGAACAACAGAGACAGTAACGATACATTTATTATATAAATAGAAAATGCTCATTCCGTATTGTGTGGAATGAGCATTTTTCATTTTGCTATGATTTATCTTTTTTGCTGACTTTAGAACCGGAAACTCACCCCCTAGGAAATTGAATCCTTCGGCAGGATAACCTAAATAGTATTGATACTTCTTGTTCAGCAGATTGTGTACTTGCGCATAGACCGATACTCCTTTGAACATATTATAGCTTGCCCCAATGTGCAAATCATTGATAGCAGCCATTTTTGCGTATCCTTCCACTTCTTCCCTGTTGATGTAGTCATAGCCGAGATTGATATTCAAGGCGGAAATCGGATGAATACGAACGTTGAAAGACATTTCGCCGGCAGGTTTTACAGCCAACAGATATTCTTCTGTTTTGCTGTCCCATTTACGATAAGTGTACTTGGCAGATAAAGACACGATTTCTTTATAGTCGTAGCTAACTTCACCTCCGACATAAAGATTGTCTGTATTATCTTGCGAGAAATTCAGATAAGATTCGAAATGGGTAACACTCGCTCTTCCGAAAGCTGAATAAGATAAGTCATTTTTCAAGTTCTGGTAGCCTCCGTATATATTGAACCATACTCCCGGATAAGGACTGGCCTTGAATCCGAGCGTACCATTAATTTGTTCGTATGTATCGTAAGGACGTTGCACATATCCCCAAGTGGAAGAAAGATGGGCGTCCGGCAGTTCGCCATAAGGACAAATACTCTCCAATCTGCGGAAATCATTGAGAAGTTTCCCTCCTGTTGCTTAGGCATAAACTACATAGCTGTCAGAGAATATGTATTGTGCAGTGATGTCCGGTGATACGCGGAATGTTTTGTCGAATCCGAAAGATAAGTCCACATTGGCGCCGACGTGTAATTTCCAGTCATCATTATCCAGTTCGTAATAAGGATTCAGAAGGAGGGTTGTATAATTCTTGAAGTATTCATCTCCAGTGGAGATATTCTTTGTATATCCGCTGTATAAGAAATTGTTCATAGCTAATGCAATAGTAACCGATTGCTGGTCGTTGATCGCTCCTGTGACATCTCCTTTGGTACGTATGATTGTTTCTTTAAGCGATGTATTGTCTGTATGTTCATTGAGCATATTGTGCTGACGTTCGTACAACATCAACAGATTCGTCTCGGCATTGAAACGCAGGGGAGCGGTTTCATCGATGAAATGAATGCCGGCATGAAAATCTCCGGATGTAAACTTTTGCTTGCTGTTCGCACTTCCCGGTTTGAAGTTAAAATTACTCAGTCCGAAGTTACCGGCAATATTCAAATCCAGCTTGTTAAACTGGTGTGTATAATCTACGTTGGCACGTGTACGGTAATAGAATGCATTCCATTTCTCGCTGTCGGTGAAAGGAATGGTCAGTTTACCGTCCATTCCATCCATTTGAAGCGTACATTCAGTTTGTCTTTATCAGACAAGCGGAATAAATAATTGGCGAGTACATCGAGATTGCCGTATTGCCATAACCGGCACGCACATATCCGGGAGTGCTGCCGGGTTGTGTTTTTTTCCGGTATAGGGGCGCATCAGACCTGCTGGAACGGAGGTCGCCGGAAAGAATGTCGTGGCGTATTCCACATTTTTCTTGCTGACTGTCGGTTCTTCCAACTTTGGGCAGGACGTTCACTTTCGAGGCGTCCATAATATCCGGATTATATTCCTGTTCCACAACGACAGTACGGTTCATGGTCGTATCTTTGGGTTGGGTAGTCTGGGCTTGAAGAGCTGACGGTATTGAGATTGCCAGTGTAAGTCCTCCTATTATATAAAAAGCTCGTTTCATATCATTTCTGTTTTTTTAGATTCTCAATTTTCAGTTTTCAGTTTCTGAAGTCTGCTTTCAATCATACTCTCAATATCGTCGTTACCTTGATAGTTCTGTTGCAGGCTCAATAGGTATTGGCGTGCGTCCAGATCTTTGCCTGTCGCATGATAAACATCGGATAGAAGGACAAAGCTGCGTGCCAGCCAGTAAGCGTGAGGGGTACTCTGTTCGATGTAGTTGAGAAGTTCTTTTTCCGCAGCAGCATATTCTTTGGCATCGTAAAGCCCTTTGGGCAACCTGATATTTCGCTTCGGCACCGTAAGGGTTACGTGTGTCCTTAGCCAATTCGCGATAATCGTCCATTGCTTTCTTGCCAGCTTTTTGGTTAGTATAAGCTTTGGCACGGTAATAGAGCGCTTCGTTTCTTAGTTCCGGACTAAGCTTGGGCTCTACCAGTAAATCGGTAGCGGCATGGATTGTTTCCACATCGTCTCTCAACAGGAAGGCACAACGCAGGATACCTGTTTCGGCAAGCTGGCGTCTTTCTACATTGGTTGCTTTCTCTTTCAGCATTTTGTAACTTGCCAGTGCCTCTGCCGTATTTTGTTGGTTAAACTGTACTTCCGCCCGCAGGATAAGTGCTTCTTCCGCAAATGGATTATTCGGATATTCCAATAACTTGCCGGAGTGGAGGAGAATCATATCATAATTCTTCTGTTCACTGCCGATCAGACAGAGATAGTAATGTGCATTCAGACTGAAAGCTCCTTCGGGGAAAGTCTGCAGGTATTTGTTGAGGCTTGTTTTGGCTTCTTCCATTCTGCCTTTCATATAAATCTTTTTCGGCAGCGGTATACGTAAGCGAATCCTGTTCGTTGGCATCGAAACGGATATGTCCCGGCATGGCATTCGCTAAAGCGGCAAACTCATCAATGCGGTTCAAGTCTACATAAATAGACTTCAAGTCACGCATGGCGAGGCGTGCTTCTTCGCTGCCCGGATATTTCTCGATAACTTGCTTATATGCTTCGATCGCTTGGTTATAATCTCCTTTCTGATAAAACAGCAAACCGATTTCTGCGGCAGCTTTTCGGCTGACCGGGCTTTCGGGATATTTGTTCAGCAGTTCCTTGAAGGAGGTGATAGCCTGATTGTTGTTATCCATTAGCACATAGGAACGCCCTTTCTCATAAATGGCGTTTACAGCATAAGGTGAAGCGGGATATTTGCCGACCAGACGGTTCAATAAAGTGATTTTACCGGTGTAGTCCTTCTGTAAGCCGGATACGAGAGCGAGTTGATAGAAAGAATAATCTCCTGAAGGAGTATTCATTTGCTCGGCTTGCGAATAGTAATGTTTGGCTTCTTCAAAGTTACGTACATGGAGGTGGCAGTCACCAATACGGTTGTAAGCGTCGGCAAGCGCCGTTGTGTTTTCTCCTTTTTCCAATTGGATATATTTTTTGGAAATAGTTGCTTGCCTGTGTATAGTCTTTCCGATGGAAAGCGATATAGCCCAAGTTGTAATTAGCCAACGCGTACATTTCGTTATTGGGCTGGGTGGTCAGTTGCAGGTAGGCGTTGAAATCGCGGGCTGCCTCTACCATTCGGTTGAGACGATAATATGACTCTCCACACCAGTAGTAAGCGTCTGCTTTGGTCTGGCGGTTGTATTGTCCGATAGCGATAGACTGGTTCAGGTATTTAAGAGCCTGTTCGAAGTCGGCGTTGGCAAAAGATTGTGTACCTAACTGGAATAATATCTTTTGTTTGGCTTCCAGTATCTGGGCACTCGGTTTGGCAATCCGGTCGATAGATTTTAATGCGGCATCGTAGCTGCGGGTATTCATATAAACTTCTACCAGGTAACTGCTTACTTTTTCGGCGTATGGAGAGGTCGGAAATTCATTCAGGAACTTCTCGAAAGCAGTGACAGACTCGCCGAAGGCAGAAAAAGAAGTTTCGTGCAGGCAAAGCGCATAGTTATAAGCTGCCTGTTCTTTGATTTGCATATTGGCATTGGATGCAGCAGCCTGTTCGAAAGCCATACGCGCTTTGTTCTTTTCTGCCAATTGCAGGTAGGAAAGTCCCATGTGCAGATAAGCGTTCTGTGTAAGGGCATCGTTTTCTGTGGTTACTTTGCCTAACGTCTCTGCTGCTTTGGAATAAACTTTTGTTTGATAGTAAGAAAGTCCCAGCATATAAAAGGGCATCACGGCGCGGGACGGCGTGCTCTCTGTCCAGATAATTGCTGAATGCTTCTACGGCTTGGGGATATTGCCCGAAGTGGTAGTAGGCATCTCCTAGGATGCGGTACATTTCGGCGGCGTGCTCGTTATTCGGGTAAGCCGACAGGTAATTCTGTGCTACGATTTGTGCCTTATCATAATTCTTGAGCTGTACATAAATCTCGGCGATATAATAAGGGACGAGTGCCTTGTATTTAGCATTGTCTTGTAGCGGCAGGAAACCTTTCAATGCTTCGTTATAGCGTTTCTGTGTGTAACGGATATAAGAAATATAGTAATCACAGTCTGTTGCATACTTGGGACTGTTGGCACGTAAGGTTTCGAACCAGATAGCAGCTTCCCGCAAATCGTTTGTTTTCAGATAACAGGTAGCCAGTTGATAAGTGCGGTCGTCCCGTTCCTCATTGTTTAGCAAATCGAGGTCGGTAGAGTTGAAGAGTGCCATAGCCTCATCGTATTTTCCTTCGTAGAAGTAGCAGGAAGCCAGTAACGAGTAGATACGATTGGCATAAGGAGTATCGGGATAATGGTCGAGATACTTGCGGAGCAATTCGATACGGTTCTTGTCGTTCAACTCGTAAGCTGAACTGACCAACATATACTCCGCATCTTGGAGTAGGCTGGCTGTTGGCTTTTGCTTTACAAATGCCTTTAGTGCCGGCAGGGCAGCGGCATAATTTTTTTTTCCTGGAAAAGTTCTTTCCCTTCTTTATAGAGGTTGTCAGCTGAAGTGAATTTATCACCTGTCTGGGCAAATCCTATAATTGGTGCGCAACAGATAGCCGCACAAATGAGTCTAGTAATTTCTTTTTTTTTCATAATAGGGTGTTTATGCAAAAGTACTATATATCTTCCAATAACGTATTTTAATGGCTGTTAATTTAAAGCTCATTACAATATTAGACAGAATGGAAGGGGATATGTTTCCGTAATTTGTTATATTTTAACGAATTATCTGTCGGATAAGAATTTTTTAAGTCCTCGACGGATAGAATCCAGTCCAAAATCTTCCGGATTGATCTCGGAGAGAGGCAGGAAGAAAGAATCTGATACATCATCCATTGCCGAGAAGTGGCTTATATCTTCTACGGTTACAAAGAAAGAACATATCAAGTGTGTGCACGGGAAAACCGGAATAGATGTAAATATTGGGAAGTGAGAATTGATAGACGGCTTGTTGCACTTTCAATCCGGTTTCCTCCAATACTTCACGGGCTACGCCTTCTTCGCCGGTTTCGTTCATGTCGATAAATCCCCCGGGAAGGTCGAGCGTACCTTTGGCAGGTTCTTTTGGCACGGCGGCAGACGAGCAGCTCGTTTTGGTCGTTCAGGATTAGAGCCACGGTAGCGGAAGATGGATTGAAATAATAGACAAAGCCGCAATCTGTACATTTTTTGGACTTTTCATTGTTGACTTCGAAATGAGAGGAACCACATTCGGGACAATATTGGAACAGGTCAAGAGGATGTTTCATAATTCTTTTTGCAGATACTGCATTTTGGTTTGTCGATTACAAAAGTACCTAAAAAGCAAAAACGACAAACTTTGTGAGTGTATCGTTTTTGCCTGCCTTTTCTTTTTCCCTCAAAGAAGACGTTCCTTTGAATTATTTTACTTGGAATTTTCTAAACTTTCTCCAACGAAAGATGCTTTATTTGAATTAGTAACCAACATTGTACTGTGTATTTTATTATATCCGTATTGTTTGTTCCATACATCTTTGTTAGCTAATTGTATACTGTATTCCCAACGTGCCGAAATGGTTGGTCTGGGGTCGGGAAGATTCAAATAAATATCATATTCACCGCTTGGCATTGATTCCGGTAGTCCGAATCGAGCCTGAATGTTAATCTGCTCATTCGGAAACCAGAAACGCGGATCTTCTTTAAGTTTGATCTTATACTTGTTCTCTTTCTTCTTTTTGTGGACAAATACAATCTCGACATCTCTCGGATTAAATGGGGCAGCCCAACCTGTATTCTGTAACTTTAACACCACTTCATAAGGACAACCTATTTCTCCTTTGGGAGTAAAATATCCTTCGGAGAGAGTGAAGCGATAACCTAAACGCTTTTGTATTTCCTTCATGCCATTGTTCGTCCTCCCATTGGTTGATGACTGCGGGATGATAATCAATATTAATATACGACCAATGGTATTTGGCAAAGTCTGTTACAGCATTCTCGCAGTTCGAATATTCCGACAGTTTACAGGTTTCTCCTCCCATGGCTACATATTTTGTTTCCCATTCCCAGAATTTTCTGTAATCAGGATTCTCTCCGAAAGTTCCCATGTCATCTATGTCGGCCAGAAAACAGTCGTTGTGAAAAGCTATACGAGATAAGTCGGATTCATTATAAGCCGTTTTCCTGGTAATGGTGTCGGTGTAGTTAATATTGAAAGTAAATAACTTGGCTACCGGATACCGTACACTTATCATTCTGTCCTTGGGCATTACTTTCAGAAGGGCATCCAGTACCTTACGGCGGGGGAGCATACTCTCCCTTTTTAGGCTGGTAGTTATAATGGTCGGTATAATACCATTCTCCCCATACCCCGACAAATCCGGCTTCGAGTACACATATCACATCCGAAAATTCTTCCAGAATAGGTTTTAGTTGTTGGATATGCTGTTCCGTGAGTTCCCAGGGAGCATCCCATGGCTTCTCGTTTTCGGACGAAGTATATGCAAAGCGTAATACGGATTTTGCTCCTCCTTTTCTGAGAGCCAGCATATTGTTGCGTATCCGTTGCAGATATTCTTCGGAGATCAACTTATCTTTGAAATCTCTCATATAGTAGGCGGTGAATATAAGGCTCATGCCTTTCTCCCGACATTCTTTCAAGAAGGCGGGGGGTAATGGAGTGGTTATTGTCCGTGGCATATTCCTGATGAGTGAAGAATCCTCTCTCCGGGTTACAAATTATTTCCTCCGAGGGTTGGTATGTTACTTTCTCCAGTTGATCCGGCGTACTGGAAGCGGGAGATTCTGTTTCTTCTTTGGAGTTTACTTTGTCATTGCAGAAAGTCAATAACAGAGCCGGAATACAAAAAAAGAGATAAGAAGAGTCTTTTCATGGGATACTATATATGAAGTGTGAATATTCGGGATTATTTAACTTCTACAAACCAGGGAAGCCGTGAAAGAGGGACATCGAGGGTATACGTTTTACCTCCTTTATAGACTTTTCCCAGATCATCTTTCCATTTACCTTTGGGGAGTTTTACTGTACGTGTATTGCCGCTGGACATAATGGGGGGCTACCAGGTATTTATCCCCCAACATATACTGGTCCCTGCATTCTTCAAATCCCTGATTAGGGAAGGCATAATCCATGTGACGTACAATGGGTTCTCCTGTAATAGAGGCATTTTTTGCCTGTGAGAGTATATAATCACCCAGTTGCTCATGCCATTTGGCATACTTGATGCACGTTTCCAGGTTCTCTTTATTTAGAATCCGCCAGGGGGCTACCGAAAACTGCATCATCGGCATCATGGAATGTATCTGGCAGGAACGTACAATCAATGTCTGGTCAAAACCGGACGCATCAATACCCTGAAAACTGGAATATTCTCCGCCTCCAATCATGTCGGGACAGGCATACGAATATCCCAACAGACCGGCGGCTATCATTGAGGGTACCAGACTTGCCACTCCGTCCCATGAGTATTTCTTGTCGCCCAGGCGTTGCACTAAAGGCTGGCCGCCTAATTTCCAACAGGCGCGGAATTCGTTATATGGAAATTCGAGCCCCAACTTGGCCCATAAATAAGTCTGTTCGGTATCATACGATTGGCGGTCGAAAACATCTACCTCTTTTTTCCGGATATCTTTCCGGGTCTCCTGCATCGAATTTGAAACCGTCGATATGATAGTCTTGTTGCATTTTCTTGAGCGTACTCCGTAAATGGTTATAAGCGTCGGGATTGCTCAGGTCATAGCAGGCACTGGAACCGTTCCACCAATCGAGAATTGCCGGCTGGTCACTACCTTTTCTTTTTACCAGATATCCCTTTGTCTTTAGATACCTGAATTCTTCGCTATCGGGTGACACAAACGGACTTACCCATAACATCACTTTAAATCCCATGGCATGAAGTTCGTCAACCATTGCTTTGGGGTTCGGAAACTTGTCCGGGCGGAAGTTGAAGTTTCCGTAATCTTTTTGCCAGTTATCGTCAATCATCAGTATGCCGGTAGGAAATCCGTTGTCGATAATACTTCTTGCATATTTCAGGATATCCTCTTGATTCTGATTATATATAAAGCTCTATCCAGGTATTGTATTGCGGTTTTGAGAAGAACAGTTCGGGCGGCAATATACCGGTGGGTGGGAGGTACTTTCCGGAAGCGGCCAGGTAAGCCTCTTTTAATGTGTTTCCCGCGGTAGCGTGCTCTATTGTTCCTCTGGCGGATTCTATGCGGATTTTGCCGTCTCTCAGTTGAAACCGGAATGGACCGTCACACCAGATATAACGCCCCTTATTCGAGATAAGTAACGGGGTAGTCTGGTTATTAAAATTCTGGGTTTGCAGGTCGGCTTCTGTTGTGTTATCGCAGAAAGGCATTTTATTGCCGAGGTCGGTAGCTCCTCCCCACCATTTTTCATTGGGAAGGATTTCTATTTCTTTTTACCTGTTGTGGCAAAGCAGTTGTAGCGAGACTGAATGCCAGGATACTGAGGATTAATTTCTTCATAATATAAATATTAATGTGACTAATGCTTGATAAATTCGGAGGGTGAACTGCCGAATTGCTCTTTAAATGTTCTCGTGAAATAAGACGGACTTTCGATTCCGACGGCATAACCGACTTCACTGATTGACATATCGGTGGTTCTTAACAATTCTGCTGCCTTGTCCAACCGAATCTTACGGATGTAATTTCCCAAAGACATTCCGGTTGTCGACTTGATAAAGCTATACAGTTTGGTCCTGTTCATTCCAAGTTCGAGGCAGAGGTGGTCGACGGAGAATTGCTGGTCGGTTAGATTGGCATTGACCAATTCCACTAGTTTGCCGAACACTTCTCTTTGTTTCTTGTCCTGAATCTCCTGCCGGACGTTGTTGGCAGTAGGCAGATTCCTCATCTGATGACTTTTTATTGAGAAGATTGCGGACGTTTGCTTTGAGAAGTCTGGGGTTGAAGGGTTTGGGGATGTATGCATCCGCTCCCATTTCAATCCCTTCAATCTGGTCCTCAACCTGCGATTTTGCAGTAAGCAGAATGATAGGAATAAAACAAGTCTGTAAGTTCTTCTTTAGAGTTGCACACAGTTCTATGCCGTTCATTCTGGGCATCATTACGTCTGAAATGATAATGTCCGGGAGGCTGCGGTTACATTTGTCCAAGGCTTCCTGTCCATCAATAGCCATGATGATATTATAGTCTTTTACGAAATACTCCTTAATATCATAAGTATTTCGTGGTTGTCGTCCACCAGCAGAATCGTAGGTTTGCCTTCCATATAAATAGCTGTGGTCTCTTCTATCTCCAATGGTTCGTACTCTACTGCATAGTTTGATAAATAGTCTTTTAGTACGAAAGTACTTTCTTCTATCTGTTTCCTCTTTGGCCAGATAGGTGTCCGATATCGGCAGGGCTATGATAACTTCGGTTCCTGCATCTGGCTTGCTGCTGATGATAATTCCGCCGTGGTGGAGTTCGATAAGAGATTTGACCAAAGATAACCCGATGCCCGAACCGGTATGCTGTTTACCTGTATTATTTTGCACCTGATGAAAACGTTTGAAAATGGTAGGCAGTACGGCTTTCTCCATGCCAATCCCTGTATCGCTCACTCTTATTATCGCCTGTTCGCCGGGAATCATATCTTTGGTATTCCAGAAAGAATCCTTATAGCGGGGGAACAATGTCATTCACGTATCCTTTAGCAACCTGAATGTTGATTTCGCTGCCGGCATGAGAATAGCGTATACTGTTGGAAAGGATATTCGACAGTATTTTACCGAAATGCTCCGGGTCTATCCACATCCCGATCTCCGGATTGTCAATTTGTAAGTTCACATGGATGTCGGAGGCTTCCGCCCAGCCTTTGAATTCTTCGTAAATATCGCTCACGTATTCAGGAATAGAAGTATAGGTCGTCCTGAGTTGGGCGGACTTCACTTCTGCCCGGTGAAAATCAAGCAGTTCGTTGACCATGTTCGACAGTTTGCCTGTATTATGCTTTATGATATTTACATATTTGTTTGTGCAAATGTCCTCGTCTTCAGCAATCTCATTGATAGCGTGGCTTATCAAGGTCAGCGGGGTCCGGAACTCATGAGAAACATCCGTGAAGAATCTCATTTTCATTTGCATCATTTCCTCTTTCTGTCGTTCCTGTTCTTTCTGCATGGAAATCGTATTCTTCATCTGAGTCCACTTGATGAAGTAACGGAAACCTACGTAGAACAGTCCCAGAATGGCGAGAATATATAGGGTATAAGCCCACCAAGTCATCCAGAAAGGGGTTGGGAGTAAATCTGCAATGCATATTGTTCATTACTCCATATTTGCCAGTCGCCTGCTTCCACCAGTAAGGTATGCGAACCGAACGGAATTTTCTGATAAGCTACGGCTGGTTCCTTGCCTGCTTCTATATATCGCCATTCATTATCATATCCTTCCAGTTTGTAGCGGTAGCGTATGTGGTGCTGGTTACTGTAAGATAATGAGGTGAAGTTGACGGAGAAATTATTATCAGGATACTTGAGTTCAAGACTGTTGGAAAATTCGATGTCCGAGTCTACAGGTTTTCCGTTGATATGGCAACCGGTAAAGTAAACACGATATGAGGTGTTATGCGGAGTTTCGGCAATAGGAGTGAAGTAGTTCAGGCCGTGGGCTCCTCCGAAGTATAAGTTTCCTTCGTCATCCTTGGCGGAAGAGGAAGTACCGAACACATAACTTTGTAAGCCATCGTTTGTGTCAAATACATTGAAGCGTTTTATCCGTCGTCGAAGTAGTTCAGATTAAAGCCTCCGCACCATACACGCCCGAACTTGTCGACTTCGATACTCTCTATGTCGTTGGACGTCGCTCCGGCTTCTATCCCGTAACTTTCGGCTGAGTAGTCATAAATCCCGTTGGGCCTGTCTATCAGTGTCACTTTGTTAAGCCCGTTGCCCATGGTGCCTATCCAGTAAGTAGAGTCACTTCCCTTGTCGATAGGCCAGATGTAGTTACTGCTTAAACTGTTCTCGTCGTTTTCTCTCGCCAGATATTTGACGATACGGACTACCTTGCCTTCATTATCGAATATGACACGGTTGATACCCATTGCCGATGTGATAATGAGTTCATTTTTAGTTGTGTCGCTATATATGTTGTGAAGCAAGTCGGTGGACAGATTACAGGGGAGCGGGTGTCCGGCTGGTATAGGTCATCGTGTTTTTCCATAGACCGTTGATCTCTTCGAAACACTCCAGTCCGGCATACGTCGTGACCCACAAACGGTTGAACTTGTCGAAATCCAGCCAGAAAATATAACCGCCGTTGATTGTCCGCAGTGAGTGGGTAACTTCTCTTGTTTTTTTATTGATAATGACGATATTATCTCTGACAGCTGCATAGATATTCCTGCTATCCGACTGTATACTTGTGATACTCGGAAATAACTGGGGAAGGTGACAATAATCCCATATCACCTCTTTTGTTCTGATATCGAAACTCCTCAATCCGCCAAACTTGCTTCCCATATGTACATGGCCATCCTTGCTGTAATGTACGGAACTGATAAATTCGGAACCGATACTTGTATCGGACGTTCTGAAAGGACTGTATCTGACTGTTTTGAAAAAACGGGCCCTTGTATTGGCATAAGACACGCCTGCGGTCCAGGCGGATACCCATAGATTATTGTCCCTGTCGAGGAAGATATTGTTGATGTCACTTCCTACCGAATAGGGATTGGACGGTGAGTGCTTATGTTCCATGACAGAGGTGGACTCATTGCTTTTCCATACTTGGAAAAGCCCTTCGTTTGCTCCTATCCATACATATTCGGGGTCAACACATAAGGACAGTACCCCGCCCGAGTATGGAACATGACCTGCTTGGCAAGTGTATAACTGCCGTCGTTTTCGATTTTATATTTAGCCAGATGTTCCTGGTAGATGATCCATAAATCTCCGTTATCATAACAAATATCCCTGACTCCCCGAACCTATGTTATTATTGATATTGCCGGAAAACTTCAGTTCTCCCTCAGCGTCAACCTTGTAGGCGGACAGATACCTTTTTCCTGAAATCCAGGCATTTCCCAAGCTGTCTGTTGCCACCTTCGGGTTCAACTCGTCGGAAATATAATTGTAAGCGTCTCCTATCTTTCTGGCAGAAATGACCGGTTCCCCGTTATCTTTTTCGGAAGATTCAACCTTTACCAATCTGATTTGGTTATCCGATATGAGCCATAACTGATTACCAATGCCCTGCTTGAGCATCCTGACTTTGGAATAAAAAAGGCGGGATCGGGTTGAGCCTCTGTCCGGTAACTGACAAATTGCTTGGTTCTGATATCAAAACAAGCCAGTCCGGCTTCCGTAGCCAGCCAGATATAGCGGCCTACTATCTGAATACTATAAACTCTGTTATAATAGACTGAATTTATAATACCGTTTTCGTACTTGTAGGAATCAATGGAATATCCGTCGTATCGATTAAGCCCTCTATGGCTTCCGAACCACATATATCCTAAGGAGTCTTGTACGATACAGGTCACGTTATCGTGTAGCAGTCCCTCGTTTCTGGTCAGATGACGGAACAGGAGTTCTTCCTGTGCATTGCCGGTTATGAATGCACAGGAAAGAACGATAAGTGACAGAATGATTTGTTTATAATATCTCATAAGCAAAAAACGTCTGTGTTATGGACGAACGGTTATGTCAATGGTAGAGAACTGAGTGTTGTAATCATATTCACTCGCATGAATATTGTTTCCTACATTGTCTTTATACCCGCTATCCGAATAGTTTTTCATACTTGTATTGGTGCCTATTACGACTACCTGATAATTACCTGGTTGCGTATACGTATATTGATATTTCAATATTCCGGAGTTGTCATTGATGTTCAGAGACTGGCCTGTGGAGAACGGAATATAGTCTATATCACCATAACTTGCGGAAGCTATGTAGTAATCGCCTAAATATCCGGCATTATTACTAGGGAGTAAATAAGATCTGTATGTATGACAATGTACCCATAGTTTTTCCCGTAGCTCCCTGCCAGGCGTCTATAACACTCGACAAATCAACGGAGTAGTCTGTAAACGCGGTATTGGGATTCCAGTATATGTCCCAGACGGTTTCATCTCTGAATATAACCTCCGTTTCACCGACTCCGATGCCGCCGAGGCGGATGACTACCTGAAAGGTTGTTATGTCCGGACGCTGTTCTCCCGAACTGACATCTCCCAGGATGTCTTTGTCGAATCTCATCCGTAAATTCAGCTTTTTGTTTGTTCCCAGCTTGGCGTCCGTATGCAGGCGGAGTGCTTGATACCACCATTCGGGATGAACGGATGTGATTTTCAGTACATTCTGCTGAATGGACTCGTCATACTCGATTTCGGCTTCCGAACCTATCAGGTTATCGCCACTGCCTGCGTTCACAACTTCTGCGAGATTGTCTGTAATGGAAGTGGAACCGGCGGGTGTATCGGCAAAGTTACAATTATACGGTGTAATTTCCGGATCGATAGGGCGATAATTGTTGTTTTGTAAATCATCGTTGGTTTTTCCTAGCAGTAGATAGTAGGCACTGCTCTTGTAGTCGTGCCCGTCATCTCCGGTGTAAATGGATACGGCCATTGCATAATGCCGGATACTGAATGTAACGGGTTCTCCTACCTTTACCTCTGTCTTGTCTGCACTGGCGGAGATATGTAAGCTGGGGGGCTTCCTCTTCATTGCACGCAATAAATGTAGTTGCTGCGAGCAGAAGTATGAATTTAGTATGGGTTGTTTTTCATTCTCTTATCGTTTTAAGTTGACACAAAGATTAATATCCCGGGTTCTGAGTCAGGTTCTTGTTCACATCTATTTCACTCAAAGGCACGGGCAATAACATATTGCGGGATTGGATATTCTCCGGAGCTCCGGGGTTGTGATTTCCCGTTCCGTATTACTGATGAACGGGTTGTATTGCCGCCATGCCTGCATCTGCTTTACCAGGATGCCACGGCGGACGAGGTCGCACCACCTGTCAGTCGACTCGGCTACTAGTTCGCGTGCCCGTTCGTTAAGTATTTCAGTTCTGAAGGCTGTATAATCATCGCCGTATCTGTTATACTCCCAGGCAGTTCTCACTCCGTCGTAGATATAACCGTATGCTCCGGGTTTCCAGTCGGGTACACATTCGTCTACTTCGGTAGCATAGTCGGTAATTAATTTACGGGGCAGTACATCCTGGTGCATAATGCCTTCGTTGGCGATTCGCGAACGTTTGCGCACAAGGTTGACAGCGTCGTAAGCAGACTGTATGGAGATTCCGCTCATGTCCATTCCTGAAGAAGGTCGGTAGTCGCCGGGACCGTGGTTGACTTCGTTGTATGCTTCCGCGTACATCAGTAAATACGTCCGCATAGCGGAGCAGAGGTTCATCCATACCGAAGTTGGTGTAATTGTATGATGAAGGGTCTGCCAACGGATATCGTCTGAATTTGCCGATACTCCATTGAAGCCAGTTATTGTTTTCCGTGGCCTCGCTCAGCTTCTGGTCGCCCCTTGTGTCCCAATACATCTTGTAGTCCCAGCCCCATAACGTTCCGTCATCTTGTATGGTCATTCGCGGGCAGTTCCATAAACGGCGGATAGAGTCGCTCGGTTCATACATCATGCGGTGGTAGTCCGAACTTGAGATGTTATCCCACGAACCTCCGAGATTTTGGTTGCCTCTGATACCGAACATCATGCCTGTCCATGTTCCCGTATCGTCACCTGTCAATCCCTGAACACACCACAAAACTTCATCCGGTGCCTTGTCCCGGGTCTTGGCATTGAATACATCCGGATAATAGTCCACCAGTTTGTAACGTCCGCCCTGAATAACAGCACTTGAATGTTCAAGTGACTTTTCTCGAAATTGTCGGCTGCATTGCCTAGTATTTCTTTCCGTCCCGTTGTGCTACGCTACCCAGCCATAAATATACTTTAGCCAGAAAACCATGGCAGGCGTCTTTGGTCAATCTGCCGTATTGATAGCCTTTTGAAGTGTCACCCTTATCCATTGTGTGACTGATACAGTATTCGAAATCCTCTATGATTTGCCGGAACACTTCTTTCTGCGGAGTGCGTGTCACCTCCAGTCCGTCAAGAGATTTGGTATCGGTCAATACCAGCGGCACATCACCAAACCACCTGACAAGGTCGAAATACAGGAAAGCACGGATGCCATGTGCCTGTCCGACATATCTTTCCCAGTTGTTGATTTTCTCTTTGTTGGTAGTCACGTTGTCTATCACAGAATTGCAGTCTTTTATCACTGCATAGTGATTTTGCCACATACCGGCGATATATGTGTTCTCAGAACCGTATGTAAAGTTACTCAGTCCGCTTGCTTCGTCCCAGCTTGCGCAAGTTTCAGCAAGTCGTTGGGGATTTGCTTTTATATTGTATCCCGTCACCCACGAATCGGATAATCTGCGGTAAACACCATTAATGGCTTGCCGCGCATCGGATTCACTGTTGTAGAAATTGTCAGTTGTCAGCTTGCCTTTGGGGGTCTTCTTCCAGAAAATCGGAGCAGCCACAAATGTTCAGGCATACAAGCATTGCAATTAATATGTTAAACTTATTCATGTCCTTGTTCTTTTATGATTAAAACCCTAGTTCGATTGAAAGCGAGAAGGAGCGTGGTCTCGGGTACGGGCTCATGTCGAGTCCGGGAGCCAGACGGGCTACTGTTCCGTAACCAGTATTTGCCTCGGGGTCGAAGCCGGAGTAACGGGTCCAGAGCCATAAGTTCGTTCCGGTCAGTGCTATGCGCATTTTGGAGAGTCCCATTTTGCCGGTTAACTTGGCGGGGAAGGTATAGCCCAGGGTCAGGGTTTGCAGACGTAAGAATGAACCGTCTTCTTACCAGATCACTTCTAAGTACGCTTTCTCCCCAGGTTCCTCGGCCGTACAAAGGATAATTATTAGTGGGGGTGTTGGCAGACCATACATCTTTGTAGACACTCTTCAAGACGTTGTTGATACTAGTCGTTCCTACGAGATAGTAGGCGTTGCCGTTTACTACGTCGTTGCCGTATGACCAGCGGAAGAAGGCATACAAGTCGAAACCTTTATAAGAGAATGTATTCCCGATTCCTCCTGTATGTTTGGGGTTGACATCCGCAATCGGTGTACGGTCGTTCGAGTCGATAACACCGTCTTTATTGACATCGACAACTTTGAGTTGTCCCAATCCGAGGTTAGGGCCGGGGTATCCGTTGATGACTTCGGTATCATTGTTGTAAGTTCCGTCGCTGATATAGCCGTAATAGATACCTACCGGCATTCCTACTCTGAGCAGGACATCACTGGTAATTTTGGCATTAATCCCTCTGTCGTAGAATTGCTGGTATTGTCCCTTGTCCAGTGACAGGATTTTGTTCTTGTAGAAGGAGATATTGAAGTCCGTCGACCAATTGAAAGCGCCTTTAAACCAGTTCGCGTTAATGGCGAACTCCATACCCTTGTCTCCATTGAACCTGCATTCTTCCAGGCTTTGGTATAGCCGGAAGTAGAAGGAATGTTTACTTGCAGTAACATATCGTCAATCCTTTTTGTAGTAAAAAGTCTGCCGTAATAGAGAAACGGTTATCCAGAACATACGCCGAAATCAAATCCGATGTTGTACTGTTTCTGGCTTTCCCATTTCCACGTCATTCGTTTTTCCACGTTGGAGGGATAACTGATTATTACCCCGTCATACCGAAGCTGGTGCGTGCCCCTTGGATATCCCCATATTCCTTCAGACGCGCCATGCGACACTGACAGCAGGGAAATAGCCGTATTTGTTATTGGCTCCGAACTTGGAGGAGCCGTCGACAGTTTGTTGATTTGTTGGTTCCCCCCATTTGATTGCTGATAATTTGGGAGCATCCATTTCATCGTCCATTTGCTGGCCTCTATTCCCCATATACCGACGGCCATGTCTTCGAAGTTTGTTGATTTGTTGTAGACATCTTTCATCGACCATTTGCTGGCCTCAAAAAGCTTTAGTGCTTCTTTATGCTTTTCGCATATTGCAGCCGTGCTTCATATACCCAACTG
>VOFJ01003175.1_pt1 | contig 27027 bp, 35 predicted proteins | sample 5384081 | NCBI WGS metagenome assembly VOFJ01 (sample SAMN12384729, study PRJNA508395) | human gut metagenome | isolation source: healthy gut I | host: Homo sapiens | reverse complement strand
ACTTGCATAAGTTTATATTGTTTCATCTTCGCTTCAAATTTTGAATATTATTCTCTATCAGTTCCTTCAACCTCTTCGTCATCACCGTCCCACGAAACAGAATCTTTTTTCTATTGTCACTTTCAATCCTGGTTTACCAACTCCTACATTGTATGTATATTGGTGTCCACCTTCTAATATGCCTTCACCATTGCCCGGCGTATGACCGAAATTCCTGCCGTCTTTCAACGCAACTTTAAAGAATAATTTGCCGGACATATCCTGCGGAATCATCAGCAACTGAAAAGAATAAGCGTATCCTTCTCTGGCATTTTCCAACAAATAAGGTTTCATCACTGTCGCTTCAACTCCTGCAGCAGACTGTAATTTGCCTTCTGCCATACTGCCCTTTGTTACAGCACTTACAGTGAACACAATATCCTTCAAATCTTCTTCCGATACAGTGTCTCCGTCACCTTTCACGTTGATAATCGCCTTCACCGTTCCGTGATGGAATTTAAGTTTCCGCTCGCTACGGAATTTCATTTTCTCATAGGCATAAAGGAAACTGAGTTTTTATATGATTCTTCAATAGTCTGATCGGAAGCTACGGTCCACTCTGTCAACAAAGTTTCCGAAGAAGGATACCAGGCAAATAAAGTCTCTTCCTCCGTAGTTGTGTACCAATAAAGAGGATCGTTATTTTTTTAGCACTCATTTCTCCTGATTGAGAAACCTCATACAACTTTTTGTGAGAAACCATCGTATAGGGAAACAAGCTCTCCTCCATCCCATTCAGTCTTCTCCCCGATGCTACGCGTGAAAGTTATAGCTGACTTTTCCGCCATTAGCTCCATCGGATATTTATTATTTTGAGACTCGTCTTCCACTACATTGGTACAAAGCTCTCCGAAGAAACCTGCTACTGCCAATAAACAGCCGAGCCATAATTCATTTCTTTTCATATCATTCTTTTTTTGAATCCTTGTCGTCGTTTATTCAGTAACCGAAGCAGTTACATCTTTATCATCTTCTACGATCCAGTCTTCTATTTCCGCTTTGGTGATTGTCATTGCAGGATTTTCGAAGGTCACATTATAAGGATAAGCATGTCCACTCTCCAGATTCTGAACAGGCATGTATTGCGTGTGGTCTCATCATTCATTCTCACTTCCAACAAAACTTTCTCCGGCATATCCTGTGGGAATAAAATAATGGATGCAGTCATTTCACCTTCTGCCGGTTTAGCAATATCCATGCTTAATTCTGAATTTGGAGTAGCACCGCTTTTGGCAACAGCCTCACCGGTAGTCACATTAAAAGAGCCTTCCAACTGCAGGCTTTTTCAAATAGACTTTCATATTATTTAATGTAGCTCCGTTGGTTGCTTTAAACTTCAATATGATTTTAGTCATTTTATGTGAGAAGTCGAAGGTAACAGGAGACTCTGCACGAACTCCCGGTAGCCTGGGCAAATAGAAAGTCTATTTGCGGCTGTTTGTCGGTTGTCTGGTCTGCTCCGCTGATTGTTTTTGCAATCACTCCTTCTGTACCCGGCAATGTACCATTCGCTCCCTGATACGGATAATAAGCATTCAAAGTAAACTCACCTTCTCCTTTCAAACGGATATTATTGTCTGTTGAGCCTTCGTTCACAACACGGAACGAACCTCCGGTTTCATTGCGATATTGGATATTAATATAGGTATCCACTGCATTAGCGGTCGCATTATCCTCATCCGCTTCAACAGTCACTCCAATCCGGTCGTCCGATCCCCATGCCGCACCGACAGCACGAGTTTCCTGTACATTATTCACCACTTCATTGATATTTCCAAAAATTTCGATGGGTTTATAAGCGCGATCCGCCTTTCCCGACTCTTCGTCACTACAAGCAGAAAAAAGCTAATGACACTACCATAGCAGCAGCTAAATACATGTTTTTCATTGATGTCTTCATTTTAAGTCATTGTTTTTTTTTTTAGTTTTACTCCTGCAAATGTAGACGTACTTATTGAAGTATACAATGGACGATTGTACGTAAATACCTTGGCAATTATCCATTCAAGGGAAGTAAGGCTACCGGAGTATAATTACCCATGGAGAAGTGTATATTATTCTATTATTTCGAGCTTGTACACTTCAGTTCCGGCAAGCAGGAAACAACCTACACCGTAATCTTCAAAGTCGGGCACACTCTTATAAGTAACCGGCTGACCGTCTTTGGGCTCCTTAGCCTGTTCCTTGTACATATCCCAGGAATCCGTTCGGATGTACGGCATCTTTCACCATAGCGTTCCACGCTCTTTTAAAAGGACGGGAAGATATTCTTTGCGGTCGAGCAGTCCGTTACGCACTCCCCTAAGCCATGCCGTATACAAACAGTGCTGTGCCGGAAGTTTCTTTACCACCGAAGTTGGTAGGATCATGCAGACTCACATTCCAGAAACCATCTTCACGCTGACATTTTTTAAGTGCCTTGCTCATAGTCGAGAAAATCATTTATATAGTCCTGGCGATGTTTTTCGTCAGGCAGGGAATTTCATCCAATACACGTACCAGTGCGGCATATACCCAGCCATTGCCACGACTCCAATAGCAATCTTCACCGTTCGGTTCTTTATAAGGAGGGTCAAAGTCCTGATCGCGCCACCATAAGCCAATCTGTAGGATTATACATTCCGGCTTCTACGTGCACGTTACGAGTGTAAGAATACATATCCCACATCTTGTCGAAATATTTTTGTTCTCCGGTCATTTTTCCAAATTTAGCGTAGATTGGCATTGCCATCTGGACAGCGTCAATCCACCACCAGTCATTTACTTGCGGGGTGTTCACTACCATATCGATACTTGCTTTGTATTCCGGATCATATTCGGATCGGACGGGACACATATTATATAAGGTCGATATAAACGTTTGTCCGCAGCAATGGTCGTCTGCGTTACGGGTGGTATTTGCCGTTTCTCATTCCCCATTTGTGAAAATCAGCCCAATCGTAGGCATACTTATAATAATCCTCACGAGGGTAAATGCCATACAGAGCCATTAATCCCTCATAATATACGCCACTCGTCCATATATTACTGGGACGAACACGACCATAAAAAACTGGGGGATAGTATAATCGGCATACTTTTTCATAAAGTAACCGTTCACTTTCTTCATGACCTCAATGTTTCCTTTTGATCGGGCAAGTTTTTGGGCATTTACACTGACAACACCTGTCAATATGAAAAAGAGTAATAGTACTAATTTATTTTTCATGTACATTCTTAGATTATTTATTGTTGAAACTTACTTTAATTTTTCCCTGCATACGGATTGAAATCGAAAAGAACTTTATCTCCGAAAATATGTGCGGAAAGCTGCTTTTTTTTACCTTGTTTCACAGACACCTTTTCTACTGCTTCTCCCCACAAGCACCATGGTTAATGGTTCTGTATACATTTTCTTGTCTAATGTCATTTCAGGAGTAATCGTCAATCCTCTCTTATGTGTGGAAACGTTTAATCGAATATCATCCCTCTCCCTTATATAAGCAGCCACTTCACGAAACGTACCTACCCAAATCTTATCTTCCAGACTTTTCACTTTATCCAAGTGTTCCCAAAACAAAGAAGGTTCCTTGAAAGCATCATATCCGTAATTGATTCCATGTGTCATACCTACTCCCCACTCCTCTTTCGTCATTAAATCATCCAGCCATTTGGCAAATCGTTGAGGGGTAGATTTTCCGCCAATCGAAATCTGTTTGGTACGTGTTCCCACTCTGTTTTTTTAGAAGCCAGCGCAACGATCTCATCTGTCTTATAGTTATATGGATAACAATAAGTGACAGGCATCACACCTATATTGGCAAAAATCGCACTATCATTCTTCTCCATTTCAGATTTCACTTGTTCCAAGGTCAAACGCTTCGCATTCTGATGTGACCAGCTATGATTGGAGATTTCTCATGTCCGTTCTTTGCCATTTGATTTAGTTCATCCCAAGTCATTCGAGGTAACTTGGATGATGCCCCTTGTTCCGTATAAAAACCGCAAACCCAGAAGGTTCCTCTAAAGCCACGCTTTTCCAATTCTGGCGCAGCCACTGTGGAATGTTCTGCCAAACCATCATCAAAAGTATAGGTGATAGCACAAGTTTTGTCCTGCTTATATTTGGCAACGTAAACTTTCCATTGGCAGCTGATAGGGTACTTATACCCAAAAAGATAAAAAGAAAGAAGTCAGAATAAATAAAAAGAAAGTGTTTTCATAATTCTATTAAATGATTAAAGATATGAATATGAAAGCCATAGTCACACACTATTTACCCTGCAAAGATAGGTGTACCTTCCCTATTGTACAATGGACTATTGTACACAAATACAAGGACTATTATTCAATATAAAGGTCCGGAAGCGAAATGGATAAAAATCTGTTCTACATGGAATCTCCTTCACTATTCACACCACGCTGATAAACCGATGGTGCTACCCCCAAACTGTGCTTTAAAGCATTTACTGAAATAGAAAGGATCACTGATGCCTACCTTGTAAGAGACTTCCGCAACCGTCAGATTATCTTCTGACAACAATAACTCCGCCGCTTTCTTCATTCGCACCACACGCAAATATTCATTAGGCGAATATCCTGTTACGCCGCGTAATTTCCGATAAAAAACGGTTCGTCCCAACTTCATAAGCTTTTGCGCAAACTCATCAATAGAAAATTCCGGGCGGGCAAGATTCTGTTCGAGAATGGCAGCCAAGCGGTCTGCAAAATTCTTTATCCCGTTCGGTAGTACACATAGCCGGTCGCACAATACCCGGTTCGTTGGAGAACTTCTCACGCAATTTATCACGCTGTTCGATCAAACGGAATACACGTGCCAACAGCAGTTTAACGCTGAATGGTTTGGCGATGTATGCATCCGCACCTGCCTCAATTCCTTCCAGATGCTTTTCCGGTGAGTTCAACGCAGTCAGAAGGATAATGGGAATATGACTCGTATCAAAATCTGTTTTTTAGTTTCTTGGTCACTTCAAATCCGGTCATTCCCGGCATCAGAACATCACAGATAATCAGGTCGGCATCATACGTACGGGCCTTTTCAAATCCGGACGTGCCGTCGGCAGCCACTTCCACTTCAAAGTATGCGCCAATTTCTTCCCGTAGAAACTCACGGATATCATTATCATCTTCAATAATCAGCACTTTCCGTTTGTTCAAAGGAGCAGCCATCTTTTCCGGGTCAGGAAGCTCTTCCGAAAGCTGTAACAAATGATGTACGTGACCGTCTGCCTCTTTCAGCAATACGTTGCCCGGAACAAGGAAGTCTTTCTCCGAATACACCGTCTTATCTGTCGGAATACATACGGTAAATACAGAACCGCCACCTTCATTGTCTTTATACTCAATCGTACCTTTATGCACCTGCACCAGTTCGTGGCTCAAATGCAGACCGACTCCAATACTGTCACCGGAGAAATTACTCTGCATAAACCGCTTGAACAATTCATTCTGTTTCTCTTTAGGAATCCCCACTCCCGTATCCGAAACCTGAATCTGCAATGTTTGCTTCCCTTCGTCCACATTCACCGAAAATAATAATCGTTCCGTTGGAAGGAGTATACTTAAAAGCATTTGAAAGTAAGTTATACACCACCTTATCCAAATTACCTTTATCAATAAACATCTTATAAGATGGCACCGAAGGCAAGAAACGGAAGTTCATATTCTTCTGTTCCGCCACGTCGCGAAACTCAAAAATATTTCATAAAGGAAAGAGATGACATCTGTTTCTTCTAATGAAAGAACCAGTTTATTATTCTGCATTTTTCTGAATTCCAATAACTGGTTGATGAGTCTCAACATACGTTGTGTACTTTTATCCATTGTTTTCAGAGGATATATCAATTCGCGCGGAATATCCGTGACACGCTGAATTTTCTCCAAAAGCTCCCTGGATTAAAGTAAGCGGCGTACGGAATTCATGAGAAATATTGGTGAAGAAGACCAGCTTATATTCAGTCAGTTGCTTCTCTACGTTAATACGGTTACGCAAACCATTAAAGTTGCGGACGATGCGGAAGGCAAAATACAAGGCTACCATCAATAACAGAACATAGCACAACATTGCCCAGTTAGTCTTCCAAAACGGTGGGACGACTACGATCTTCAGTGTAGTCTCACTGTCGTTCCATATACCCGATCCATTGCTGGACTTGACATGAAGTATGTAGGTTCCCGGATTCAGGTACTTAAAGGAGGCGAAATTCAGTGGAGAAGGAGCACTCCATCCCTGGTCGTAGTTTTCCAACCAATACATATATTTCGTATGTCCGCTATCCGAATAGTCGAAAGTGGAGAAATCTATCAGGAATGAGTTTTGAAAATATTTCAGCGTAATTTCATCCGAATAAGCAAGAGACTGTTTTTAAAGGAGAATCCTCCATCTGCGGATTCCATCTGGGTCCCATTGACGTACAAATCAGTGAAAACAACCGGAGAAAACGTTTCACTATCTTGTATCTTTTTCAGGGTCGATCACAATTAATCCATAGTTTGTACCAAAAAGCAATTTCCCGTCTTCACGCATACAGGCACTATTCTCACTATACACATTTCCTAAAGTATAGGAAGAAAAGAAATAGTTCTCAAAAGAACGGGTGGACGGGGTGAACTTGGAAATTCCATATTCAGTCGCTACCCAAAGGTTTCCTTTTCTATCTCCCAGAACAGACTGGATCACATCGTTGACCAACCCTTCGGAAGTTCCGTAATGCTCATATTTCAATGAATGATAGTCGTCCTGCGGCGTACAGAGGTTCAGTCCCGAACCGGAAGTACCAATCCACATACGTCCCTTCGTATCACGATAGATACATTTGATTTCATTACTGCAGAATTTTCCGTTTGTATAACTGAAGAGATGATAATTATCACCATCCGCAATCAGTGAGTCCGGGATGAAAGATACAAATCCCCTCACTGGTTCCTACCCAGACCATTCCGTTTTCATCTTCTTCTATCACACGCACCATCCTCATTCCGAACGTTTGCTGGAAGAAATGCCGGAATTTATATTTCCCGTCAGAAGTAGGTTCAGCCAATTCGAGCCCTCCGCCGAATGTACCCACCCACATACGGTCTTTGCGATCGCGATAAATAGCAAAAACGTTATTATCCGACAATGAAGTCGGGTCGGACGGGGTATTATAATACCAGGTATCTCCCACCTTCAATCCATTACCACGGGTTCCAGTCCACATCCGTCCCTGGCGATCTTCAGCGATTGCATAAATATTGGAATGAAAATATTGATTCGTCATTTTTCGACTGAAGATTTGCGTCAAAGGTATAAAGTCCGCCTTTACGCGTACCTACCCAAATATCGCCATTAGACATTTTGGTCAACATACGGATGGTATTCGAACGGTCGAACAGTTCACGGGATTCGGGATAGATGCGGGAAGTTCCTTCATTCAACACTGAAATGCGGGATAAACCCGAATATTCCGAAGCTACCCAGATGCCACCGGCACGATCTTCCATGACATATTGCAGGAAATCCGAACTGATATGACTTTGATCGTTAATGTTGGCTACGAAATGTTCCAGTTTATCTTCGGCTGTGTTATAAGCAAAAAGCCCATTCCCATAGGTAGAAATCCAGATGATTCCGCGGGAATCATGTACGATATGATAACGTTCGAAGTCGATGTAACTGATCTTATCTTGAGGGATCAACTGGAAATCTTTTACTTTCACCGGTTGCGGCAACCACATAGGTGAGGTGTCCTGTATGATTATATATCCAATAGTCTCCGTGGTTGTCGCGAATCAGTTCGCCCTTTTTAATATTCAGACGGGGGTCAGCGGCTACTTCTCCGGTCGTAAAATCATAAGTATATACTCCGGTCGTAGTCAGAATCATCCATTTATCTTTCAACAAGAAATTTCCGGTAGGTGACGTCTGCCCTGCAACGGTTGAAAGGGCAGCCAGCCTTCTGCATCTTCTGCGTAGCCGAATGGTAATAATAAATATCTCCATCTGCCGTAAGGAAATACATGTCATCCTTATAAGCCAGAGAAGAAGTGAAATGAATCTACCGGTCTTCTATCCGATATTGTCCGTTGGAGACAGAAACCAATCCGCATTGAGTGCCTATCCAGATACGTCCACTGGCATCTTCATTCACGAATTTCACCCGGTTATCCGGCAGGTTTCCACGTTCTGTCCTGAATACGGTAGATGTCATTTCACCGTTTTTCTGATGCACCATACGTCGGCAACCATTGCCTTGATGTGATAACCATACGTCTCCGTTGGCTGTAACAAAGACAGTAGAGTAATTCTGCCTTTAACTCACCGCAACCCGTGTAATCAACAAAACGGGCACGTTGCAAATCATAGCAGCTATATAGTTCAGGTGTAGTGGAAATCCATAAAAAGCCATCTTTATCTTCTGTGAGATCGTAACTCCGGTTGTCGGCCAAGAAAGACACTTTATCTCCAGCTTCCGGACGACAGGTCAGGACAGAGTTGCCATCATAACGACTTAATCCGTTCAAGGTAGCCAGCCACAAAAGCCTTTGCTATCCTGATAGATGTATCGGATAGAGTTGTTGGGAAGACCATCACTAGTTCTCATTTGTGTAGAACGAAGCTCTATTGCACTATAAGCATTCAGTACAAAGCTAACAAGGAAAGTGAAAACTAAAAGGTGTCTTTGCGTCATAAAGATTCCAAGATTAATAATAAATGTTGGACAAAAATAATCAAGATAGTTGAGATAATAAAAGAAACACTCCATTAAATAGTAGGAAGCGGATATGCTAAAGAGCAATTACTACCATTATTTAGACGCGGATTACACGAATGACGCGGTTTTTATTCTTAAATCTGTGTCATTCGTGTAATCCGCGTCTAAATAATTACAGACTGATAGAATTACTGAAAACTCAATCCATGTGGAATACTTCCGGCAAAGGAATGGATACGGGTGAATTGTCCGGATTCACTTCCATGATATCCGCCATATAATCCCACCATTTCTGTACGATTTCCGTATTACCTAAATCCTGCGAACCTGCTCCCCTTCCGTTTTTGGAAAGCAAACAGGATATTTGTTTCTTTATCCCAATAAATCGAATAGTCCGACACTCCATTCTGTGAAAGCAGTGCTTTCAGTTCGGGCCAGATGGCAGCATGTCTTTTTTCATATTCGGCTTCACATCCGGGTTTCAAATACATTTTAAATGCTTCTCGTTTCATGGTTTCAATCTATTTAAAGTTAATCTTTCTTTTTCTTCTGTGTCGATAGCAAAAATAGGTGCTGTCGTCTTTTTGTTTCACCTGGTAGTATTGAACGGCACTGTCATTCATCTGTGGATATTGATTTTTTCAACAAGCGAATCATTTCCGCACCTGCCCAAAGAACCGGTCCGTAACCATGTGCCGCATATACATTGACCGGACGGTAATAGTAAAAAGCAGGGTCGAAAGCCATTCCCGTACCGACACAGGTTCCTTCCACTTGCCCCTCCGCATTTATCTTGCCGGCTACGGCATGCCATCCCAGATGAGTAACCGGTCCGTAAGCAATGGCGTCAATCCATCCTTTATTGATGGCGTGTGCCAGGCAGTATACATATATCGCAGTAGCGGAAGTTTCCAGGTAAGAATCATTCCGGTCGAGCAGTTGGTGCCAAAGTCCTTCTCCACTTTGCAAGGCTGTCACTCCACGTACATGAGCCCGGAAATAATCCATCACTTTCGCACGTTGAGGATAATCTTCCGGTAGAACGTCGAGCAGTTCGCAAGCCGTTAACATAGCCCAACCGTTGGCGCGCGCCCAACAAAAAGCAGGATGATCGCTACTGCTTTCCACCCATCCGTGACGATACAGTCCTTTTTCGGGGATAAACATGCGGTCGGCAAATTGTAGGAATTGTCTCACTGCTTCTGCCAGATATTTATCTTTCTGCTCCTTGTCATAATAACTCATCTGTGCTACTGCCGGAATACCCATAAACATATCATCCAGCCAAAGAGTGTTATGCTGCGGACGGTTGCGTGCAAAAGTTCCATCTGCCAGACGATACTCTTTATTTATGATGAAATCAAAATAATTCCGTATCAGTTCATCCACAGGAAGCGAGGGATCTTTCAAACGGACTTTCACCATCGCCGCGCATACGGCTCCCGCATCATCCAGTGCGTGCGGAGTGAGGATTTGAAGCAACTGCGGGTCCGTTGTACCCTTTTCTTTATAAACACGCTTGAAATGCGGTGCTACTTCGGCCAGAAAACGAAAACGATTCTGTACATAATCCATATAGCGTATGTCGCCCGTAGCTTCGGATGCCGCTATCAAGGCAGAGTAGGTCACTCCCCATTCATAACTTGCCAAACGGAAAAGGCTCCACGCTCCAGTTGTGCCTCCTCTCCCATCGTTGGTATAGTCGGTAATCACTTTACCCGTATTCTTGTCTACCACACGGGCGGGAGTCTCCTTATCTATATAAGCAAATACACGGTCTACCTCTTTCTTTACCTGTTCCGGTGTCAAATCACCATACGTGCCCCTGATAAGCAGGTTGCAATAAATGCAAAGGGGTGTTTGAGTCATTCACTACAGTTTTCTTTTTCTGTGCGCTGACAGGCAAAGCTATCAGCAACAAAGCAATGGCTATGATACGAATATTCATATTTTATTTTTTTTAGGTATTTTACATCCTCTGAATAGGGTTCCCTGCAAATCCGGTCCAAAGTAGAATCCCGGTTGTGTCGGCTGGTTGTAAGCTACGTTCTGGGTAGCGATACTGATGCGATAAACAGGATCCTCAAAAAGGTGTGGAAGCGGTAATCAGTGGGAATGGTAGAGACATAAAGCCGCAAAGCGGTATTATCGGCTGTGCGCAACAGTACTTCTTCCCGCCAGTCGCCTACAATATCCCCTTTGCAGGCAAGGTGTTGCCTTCGTTCCGTTGTTGGAAAGAGCTCCTTCGAAAATGGCTATACGCTCACAGACTCCTTTCTTCCAATTATATTTGCTGACTATATTTCTATCCAATAGTTCGCGCAGTAAATCACCGTCCCACCAGACAGCCATATTACATGACAATCCTCTGACACGGGCTTTCACCACTTCTCCTTTTATATTTCTTATTCCTCCTGAAGCAAGAGACCACATTTCAACGCCCGGATGGGTCGGGTCAATATCAGCCGCCATGCAACGCCCGACATCTGTACTATCTTTTTATCTGGAAAAGAATTTCTCCGGTTGCCGCATCTCTGTACGTACTTCCGTCACGCTTGTTTTCGTGACAGTCCCATACTTGCAACCCTTTGCGGGAAGGATCGAAATGAGTCAGATGAATCGCGTCTCCATGTCCCCATCTTCGTTGTGTACAGCCCTTTGCCGTTATGGTGATGGCACACTGAACCGTAGATAATCTCATCGCATCCGTCACCGTCTACGTCACCTACCCGAAGGTTATGATTACCTTGTCCGGCATAAGTCTTCACAACCGGGATGGTTACTGTCGAAAATCCCAGCGGTTCTTTCAGTTCCTTTCCATTCCAGTCGTATGCAGCCAATACTGTACGGGTATAATATCCACGACACATCACCACACTAGGATGTATACCATCCAAATACGCAATACAAGCCAGATAACGGTCGCTACGATTGGCACGTCCGTCGCCCCAGTCCATCAGATTGCCACGTTCCACATAATCAATTGTTTGCATCGCTTCTCCTGTCAGTCCGTTGAAGACAGTCAGATATTCCGGTCCGGTCAAAATACGTCCCGTTCATTCCGATAGTCAGCTTGCGCATCTCCAATCACTTTTCCTTTTCCGTCCACTGTTCCGTCGGCGGTTTTCATTACTACTTCCGCACGGCCGTCACCGTCCAGATCGAAACACCATAAACTGTGTATAATGTGCACCGGCGCGTACATTGCGTCCCATATTGATACGCCACAACTGCTGCCCGTTCAACTTATAACAGTCAAAAATCACCGGTCCTGTATAACCGTCATGAGCGTTATCATGTGCATTGGACGGATCCCATTTCAAAATAATCTCATATTCACCATCCCCGTCTACATCACCGATACTGGCATCATTCGGAGCATAAGTGTATGCTTGTCCGGACGGAGTAGTACCTCCCTCGGGGCGTACCAAAGGAATATTTAAATATCCTGTCGGAGCATCTGCCGGCAGTTGATAATTGCTTTCTGTTTTACCTTTTATAGCTTTTTACCGTATAGAGTGCAGGTTCTGTTCCCTGATAAGAATCCTGGAAGAAAGTTGCATTTTTCAGCGGATGTTTATTCACCTTTTTACCATCCCGGTATATATCAAAGGATTCGTCCATCGGATCAGAAGAAAGATAGCGCCAAGAAACGACTACGGTTGACGGATTCTCACGAATGGCAATTACGCCACCGTCCTAAATGTTCTCGTTTCAGTTTAGTAAAATCATAGTTTGGCTGGGCAACTACAAAAGTCGCTATTACCAACAAACTAAAAAAGATGCTTGTACATTTCATAGTTTTATCATTAATCAAAGTGTTCTTATCATATTTAGAATAACGTCGTGCAAAAAAGTAAGCGATATGGTCTACCCATAAAATAGAATATCGTACAAATCTATGTATAAATTGCCTTTTTAACCATCGCACTCCCTTTCCGAAGGCATTATGGACAAATTTAAATACTTGTGGACAATATTCCATTGAAGAGGAAAAAAAGATTCCCCTATCTTTGCCCGTGAAATCAATTATAGTAGCTAATTTTATTTATAAACAGTTTTTATACCATGAAGAAATTACTCCTCCTCTCATTTATTACAGCAACTCTCCTGAGTAGCATGTCTGCCGGTTCAGCTGGTGCGCAAGAGTTGCCCGAACAAAAAAGGAGACTTTGGCAACCATCATAAAAAGTAAACGCGACTACTTTATGAAAAAAGTATGCCGATTATACCCCTACCCTCGTTTTTTGGCAGAGTTCGCCCCAGTAATATCTGGACACGCGGAGTATATTATGAAGGGCTGATAGCTTTATATAGCATTTACCCGCGCGAAGATTATTATAGCTATACATACGATTGGGCGAATTTCCACAAATGGGGAATGCGTAATGGAAACACGACCCGCAATGCGGATGACCAATGCTGCGGACAAGTTTACATTGACCTATATAATATGTGTCCCTCCGACCCTAACATGATCCGGAATATAAAAGCCAGCATCGATATGGTCGTAAATACTCCGCAAGTAAATGATTGGGACTGGATTGACGCTATACAAATGGCAATGCCGATTTATGCCAAGTTTGGCAAGATGACCGGCGAACAAAAGTACTACGACAAAATGTGGGATCTGTATTCCTATACCCGCAACACAGAAGGAGAAGCCGGTATGTACAATGCCAAAGAAGGATTATGGTGGGCGCGATCAGGATTTTGATCCTCCTTACAAAGAGCCGAACGGCAAGAACTGCTACTGGTCCAGAGGAAACGGTTGGGTATATGCAGCACTGGTACGTGTATTGGATGAAATTCCTACTGATGAAAAACATCGCGCCGACTATATCAATGACTTCCTGACCATGAGTAAAGCCTTGAAGCAATGTCAGCGTACAGACGGCTTCTGGAACGTAAGCCTCCACGATGAAAGCAATTTCGGAGGTAAAGAAACTTCGGGCACAGCCTTGTTTGTATACGGAATGGCATGGGGAATCCGCAACGGATTACTCGACCGTAAAGAATATCTCCCTGTTGCACTGAAAGCATGGAATGCAATGGTAAAGGAGGCAGTTCATCCGAATGGTTTCTTGGGGCTATGTACAAGGAACAGGCAAAGAACCGAAAGACGGGCAGCCGGTAACTTACAAAAGTGTTCCCGATTTTGAAGATTATGGTGTAGGATGTTTCCTATTAGCAGGTACAAAGAAGTTTACAAGTTAAAATAAGAGCATTATTTATCAGGTAAATGAAAAACAAGGTATTTCACTGCTTATGCTGGCTCACAGCCATCATATGCAGCTTGCAGATGCAGGCACAAAAACAACATTGCTTCTCCAATGAAAGATGTGAATCAGGTGGTAGACAACACACTGGACAGTCTGAATAAAAGCACGCACGGCACGCCCCGTTGCCGGAGCAAGCCGTAAAAGGTAACAATCCGGTCTTATTCCTGATCGGCAACTCTACCATGCGTACCGGAACTTTAGGAAACGGCAACAACGGACAATGGGGATGGGGCTATTATGCAGGTGATTATTTCGACTCTAACCGGATTACTGTAGAGAATCATGCGTTGGGTGGAACTAGCAGCCGCACCTTCTACAACCGCCTCTGGCCGGATGTAATCAAAGGCGTGCAAGCCGGAGACTGGGTAATCATCGAACTGGGACACAATGATAACGGCCCCTATGACAGCGGACGTGCCCGCGCCTCCATTCCGGGAATCGGCAAGGACAGTCTGAATGTGACAATCAAAGAAACCGGAGCACAAGAGACCGTATACACATACGGCGAATATATGCGCCGTTTCATCAACGATGTAAAAAGCCAAAGGAGCACACCCGATTTTATTCTCCCTGACTCCCCGCAATGCATGGGCAGACAAAGACAGCACCATCATTACCCGTGTCAACAAAACATTCGGTTTGTGGGCAAAGCAAGTAGCGGAAGAACAGAATGTTCCTTTCATTGATTTGAATGATATCAGCGCCCGCAAGTTTGAGAAATTCGGCAAGAATAAAGTGAAATATATGTTCTATATCGACCGCATTCATACCAGCGCTTTCGGTGCCAAAGTGAATGCCGAATCTGCCGCTGACGGAATACGTGCCTGTGAAGGGCTGGAACTGGCAAAGTATCTGAAACCTGTCGAAAAGGATGAGGCTACCGGTTCGAGCCGCAAAGAAGGACGCCCGGTATTGTTTACCATCGGTGACAGTACGGTTAAAAATAAAGATAAAGACAAAAACGGTATGTGGGGTTGGGGAAGCGTGATAGCAGATGAGTTTGATCTGAATAAGATATCTGTTGAGAATTGTGCTATGGCAGGACGCAGCGCCCGTACATTCCTTGACGAAGGTCGCTGGGATAAAGTATATCATGCACTCCAACCGGGAGACTTTGTTCTTATCCAGTTCGGACACAATGACGCTGGAGAGATAAATACCGGAAAAGCCCGTGCCGAATTGCCCGGCTCCGGAGAAGAAAGCAAAGTATTTTTAATGGAGAAAACAGGTAAATATCAAGTCATTTATACTTTCGGCTGGTATCTCAGGAAGTTTATCATGGACGTTCAGGAAAAGGGTGCGATACCTATCGTTTTAAGCCATACCCCACGCAATAAATGGAAAGACGGAAAGATAGAGCGTAACACTGCCTCCTTCGGCAAATGGACACGCGAAGCTGCCGAAGCTACCGGAGCCTATTTTATCGACCTGAATAAAATAAGTGCTGACAAGCTCGAAAAGAAAGGTATCAAGAAAGCGGCAGATTATTATAACAATGACCATACGCATACTTCTTTGAAAGGAGCGCACATGAATGCCAAAAGCATCGCAGATGGACTGAAAATGGCTGATTGCCCGTTGAAACAGTACTTGGAATAAGAGACAGACTTATCTGATATATTCATAAAGCGGTTAATGCATTTCACTGACAGTGCATTAACCGCTTTCTTTTTGTCCCGCCTCAATCTTATAGTCCTCATAAGGATAGCTTAAGCCCTACTTACCAATATTTAGTTCTCCGTATACAAGATACAAGCCTTTATAGTATACAAATTTAATCGTCTGACTATAGTTACTCTTTCGTCTGACTATAGTTAGACGAAAAGGTAACTATAGTCAGACGGAAAAACAACTATAGTCAGACGAATAGTTCATAGCAAAGCGGGAGGTAAACGTATTAAGTTGGCGATTAATTCTTTGCGAGAAAAAGATTAGTCATACGGATACATTCACAGAATGAATATGCTATTATTCATCCATCGGAATGACCTCTTGCATATAGATAGCATCAAGGCTCCAAAGTGCCGCATCATTTGTACTGATGCTGACGCATTCATCCAAAGGGGCCGGAACTTCGGGTGGAAACAGTTTAGTGATCCGGAAAGGAGGCGCAGATGTATGTTCCAGTCGGGTGAATAAATCCTCCCATGCCTCTTTTGCCATTAGTGTATCCCGCTTATGATAAGCAGCGTATGCCATCAGACGGGAAATTCGGAAACGGCTATGATTCAATTCCCACGCCTTTTGCTTATAACGTGCCGCATGGTCCAGCCACGCGTCTTTCCATTCGGGAAGGTCAATCATACGTATCATTTCGTTCATCACTTCAAAACCACCCATAATGGTCATTAAATGATTCGAAGATTCCAGCTTGGGATCACATTCACTGGTGATGATTCCCGTTGCCGGATCGAAACCCAGCGCTTTGGGTCCCGTAAAAATACGGTTGGGCAGGGCTGCTATACTTTTCATTCCGGCTACGATCTTATCCCGGTAAACAGTGTTGCCTGTACGCTCCCACTCCGTCATCCAGTTACCGGCATAGGCCAGCCAGTCCGGACCGATACGCAGGCGGGCAGGCGCCGTACAGGGATATTCACTGCGAGGCTGTGCCAACCGCATAGGGTCTAATTCATATAGTTTCTGATCGGCATCCTTTACTTCAGTCATCAAGTCACCGCAACGTTCATCGGTAGTGAGATAATAATAGAAACGATTCCATGCAGCCTGACTGATGCGTGCTTCCTTGGCGCCACATCCCCAATGGCTGACATTGTGTCGGCTACCTAATCCTGCATTCGGTCCGATATGGTAAACGTCCACTTCGGCTGTATGACGGGTCATGGCTTCTGCCATACGCCAGATATCTTCACGACCTGTACGCAGGAAGTTGTACCACAACCACATATTAGAAGCCAGTTCCGTGTTATCCCATGCAAATCCTCCGATGTCATAACGCCAGGTATGACGGACGGGGTCATAAGCATGCATCACATCTCCATAATTCCAGAAACCATACCATTTATTCTGCTCTATGGCTTTATTATAAAAATCAATATATGCATCCAGACGATCTTCTACCCGCGCACGAAAAGAAGTACTCCGGTCCGGAAGGCTCCATACGCCGAAAGCCTGCTGTGCATGAAGATAGTCCGGCGTGGGTAGCAATATTCTCGGTTCTGAGAGTGATTCAGCAACATCGGCAAAAGCTTCTTTTCCTGCATACCCTTTCTGTGGAATAAGTGTGAGTGTAGTGGTGCGGGCAATGCCATAAGGAGTACTCATTCCCTCCTGAACATCTTCGTAGCTGGCATTCAGATCATGAGCGACATTATCGTAGTGACGTAAGTCCATCGGTTCTCCTTCGGGACTCCATAACCATGCCGTGATCGTTGCAGATGAAGTTTTGGCGCTAGATATTTCGAGGGATGAAGGATATGACTGCCAAAAATCATGCAGGCAGAGTCCCAAACCTCCCGTAATATCACCGACAAAAGCATAGCCTCCGCTACGGGTGCCGGAGAAAGTTCCTATCCAAGGATTATTGTCATTGGCACGTTTGCGAATGGAGAAAGCATCAGCAGAGAGTTGAGACAAGCGATAATCGTTCCATGAAGCCCAGTTATCAAGAAGGTCACGATTCTTCCCGTCAAAAGCCTCGTAAGGCGGGATGCGTTTGCCATCCATTTGTTGCTGTTGCAGAGAAAGTGTATCCTCTTTGCCGAGTGTCAGTTTACGCCGTCCTGCCAGCGGTTGTACCGGTTCACTCCAAACGCCTCCATCGGCACAGGAGAAAAGCGACATGACGGTTATAAAGGGCTTCACGCATAGGAGCATCCATACGAATGCCCAAGGAACGAATAAAATCCTTATTTTGATCTCCGTCGTACACAAAGCTATGGTACGATCTTGATCTGCTCACTTCCGGCGTAGAAGTAGAGACGGACTACGAACGGAAGCCACTCCCGTCCGGTTTCACTTCTGTGGGTGCCTTCCAGTTTGACGAGTGTCCGCACCTTACCTATACGTTCTACTGTGGCCGATGTCAATCTTCCGGTATAGTTAGTAAAATCGATTTGAGAAGTATTTTCAAGTACCGGTTCGCTTTGAGTGTTACATACAAGGCGTGCTTTTTCACCGACCTTCACTCCTTCACGGAATAGACTGTCGATCAGAAAATCTCCCTGACGAGGGATGTAAGCGGAAATAATTCCTGTCTCTATGCGGATACTTTGAGGTGTTTCAACAACAGATAGGGATAATTTATTGCTACGATCATCGGCAGTCCTTGAAGATGCTTTTTCTTTTGACTTTTTCCGGTCTTTTTGAGTAGCAGTTTCTCCGTATTTTTCGGAATAACTCCGGCTATCCCTTTCCATTTCACAGAACCATCGGGTCAGTAGGCCAATGCCCAAGTATCTGTCGGAAGCATTTCACCTTTATCGGTCATCAGCTGCAAAGTGTGCTCCGGGTATAATTCTCCTTCATTGAAGGGAACTCCCAGACTTACCGCTTTGTTTTGCTGCGGAGTATTACCGATCCAGTGTAATGGTATTTCAGAAGTTTCCTGCGACGAACATTCATAATGAAAATTGGCGATACGAGTTCGGGACAAGGTGGTACGAAAGCCGAACCAACCTTCCGTAAGGGGTTCGGCATCGCGGAAATCCACCAATCGCACTCCATTTATATAATAACTAACCCTATTATTTTCATTCGTTATCTTGATATGATACCACTTGTTTGCCTCCAACAAATGGTCGGCATCTGTATATTCTTTCAAGATTGCGGGACGGGCTTTTGCATTTGTAACAGCCGCTTCGTTGCCGTCATAACGGCGAAAACGTGTAGTAGAATTATGATTCCCACCGTATCCCATATAGTAAAGTTGCAGGGAATAACAGTTCAGAAAGATGCCGCTACGCCACTTCTCACGTTTCCATATATCATCGGGATACTGAGGATCCGAAGCCATCCAAAAACAATTCAAATCACTCAAGCGATCGCCTTCTGCCTCAACAACAACGCACGCATCGTACTCAATGGTTACCTTGCCACTCATCTTTTCTTTTCGCCAAAGAGTTAAGCCTTTGGGAGAAAGAATTTCAGCGGTATCACCACGAAAGGTTACTTTATAATCCGGAGATTCGGACTCTACTTTCCAGTATTTATGAAACTGGCGGGCGTTGAGTCCGGAGGTTTTATTATCTTGGGCGTTCGATGCCAAAGTAATAAGCAAGAACAAAAAAATAGATATGCTTTTTTTCATATGCTAATTTAGGATAAGGAGTTCCATTATAAGGAACATTCTCAATGGTTTCACATCACAAAATTAGAAAATACCACCCGAATGATAAATAGAATATCATTCATTTAAATGGATATTTGTTCAACAAACGGTCTTCTTCCAGCAAACAGCAATATCATTGATTGTATTAAAAGTGACAAATACAAAAAAAACGATCTGATAACCAAGCCTAACTTGATATCAGATCGATTCATTTATCTTCAGCGTATATATCTATTTTTGAAACACAAGCTCACCCATACGGTCTGCCGTACTAAAGACTATGGAACAAAGGCCATCTTTTATTTGCAACACTTCCATTCCAGCCAGTTGAACGATCTCCGGTTCAGCTCCGGTTTTACTACTCAAGATCTCTAACGTGGCATTCGACTTCACACCAACCGACAAATCACCGTCGCAGGATAACACATATTGTCTTCCTTCCATTACGTTGGTAATAGCAACACTATTGACGTCGGTGAACAAACTCCAATTATTGGCTTTATTTAATTCAATCATGTTTCCCCATACAAAACGCTGATTATCGGTGCTCAATACACTTGATACAACCACTACATCAAGTGATACGCTGTGTCCTTCCAAATCTGTTACATTCAAGACGACTTTGCCGTATTTCACTCCCTGAATGTATATCAGATTTTCACGATACTTGGCGGTAGCATAACCTTCTTCAGAAAAAGAAAACTGGTATCCACCGCTTCCGCTTTCAATCTTTAGTATACCTTCACTTCCTTCTTTGATTTGAATAGCTGTACGATCAAGCTTCAGTTCAGCAACCGTATCTTCGTCTTTGCAAGACGAAAAGAGGCTGAGTTGAGATAATATCAAGACAAAAGATATTATATAAATATTAATAAACTGTTTCATATTATTCTAAGTTTATCCGTTTTATCTTTTTTAAATTTAAGCGCAATAGATTTTGTAATGTTTCCGTTTGCATCTTCAATGACTGCCTTCACTTCAAGCACGCCGCTAAAATCAGACAAGTCTATTGAGTTCTTATCAAACTCCGTCGTTTCTTCGCCATCTACAATCACATACATCTTCGTGAACGATGCAGCTTCGGGTCCCACTACACTGGCTTTACTTCCAACTACAACAATTGTCGGCTTCTTCAACCAACCAAAATCAAGATCAGTAGGTTCACCTGTAGCAAAACATCCCATTCCCCAAAAACGTAATTCCGCATCAGTAGTCAGCTTTCCGAAATTAACATCAGGCAAATCTCCGTTAGGCTTGCGGTCTCTCATCAATTCCGCTTCTTCCAAACTAATAAAATCGGTTTCTATCACTTCCTCGCTACCATCAAACGAATTGTTGGATACTTCGCTCTTCGCCCTGTTCACCATTACAATATGCTTACTACCCGATCTTGTAACCAATGATAAGTTGTTCTTAACCATATGATCATATCCGTTGACATCAGTCGGAGGAAGCGCCAGAGGTGACTCACGGTTTGTCATATTATAGTTTTCTCCGCTATTGACAGCCGTATTGCTCTCAAATATAATTCCACCTAAATGATGATTGGCATAAAATCCTCTCAATCTATTGTAATAAGCCAAACTATTCCGTACCTCATGTTGAGGCATCACACTGGGTATGGCAGGCAGTTTGTCGGCAGCCATTCCATAGCCTCCGGCTTTAAAACCGGTACCGTCACCAGCAACTTCTTTGGTTCCGGGTTTATACCCATTCAAGAAAGACCAACAATTAATTATCTTCACAGCCTCGAAGCAATTGATCAAGTCGAAACCATCATCGCTGTTGTACCAAGCGCGGCATCCCTCGAACACATTTCCCGTGCCTTTGCCTTCACCGGCTGAAGATGAGTTGATGTGACCACCAAAACCATCGACATTGCCCCCCTTACCGCCTTCGGAAACCGAATCATAATTGTTGAAAGCATCACAGTTTAAGATGTGATTATTACTTCCGCCAAGCAGATAGAAGCCGATTGCCATACCGTCATGCGTTCTCAAATCTTCAAACTTGTTATTATTGGCTCCTTTTACAATACGGAAACACTCTGATTGCGTATGACCGGTAATAGTCACTTGCGTACCGATGACATCAAATCCTTTTAAAATAAAGATTGGAACCTGTAACATAAAACACCGTAATACGCTGATCTTTCGGTTTTACCTGCGAAAGATCAAAAATGGCCTCCCCTGTTTATTCGGATTAGCCAAATAAGAAATAGGTTTACCTGCTTCACCACTTTTATTCATATGAAATACACAATGATAAAGTCGGCTATTGGTAGTTCTCATCGGCACTTGATTGGCGGGAACCACATATGTTCCCGGATTGATATAAACTACATCTCCCGCAACTACCACTTCCTGCACTTTTACTAAAGTGGCAAAAGGTTTATCTGAAGTTCCCGGATTAGAATCACTTCCCTCAGGATCCATATAATATGTCTTTTGTGCGGCTAGAGGGACTGATAACATCAGTCCCAAAAGTAAGTACGTTATTTTTGTTATATCTTTCATAATTATCTTTTTTTGATTGAAAAACATGCTATTTAATGAGAAGAAGACTTACCTTGCAAGTCCCAAGGTACGAAATAAGCACCATTTCATAATCTTGGCTTTTACTTCTGCTTGTTTAGCCTGATCGGATTCATATTTCTGCCCGACAAAATCTGCTATGAATGAATAGTCATTCCAACGTTTTGCCACACGAATCATAAGCGGATAAGTTTTTCCTTCACAAGGGAATTCCAAGAAGGCTTCTTTCACCAATTCAATATCATTATGCTTTTTGATCTTGTCCTCGTCACTCAAACCGTCTAATTTTTTGTTCTGCTACAATCTCCTCTTTGATGTCTTCCGGGGGTCTGCCACATATCGCGCTTGCCAAGTCCTAAAATACCGCGAACACCGTTATCGGCATACGTGCGGCGGAATCCCGCATAAAGTGTTGTCCACAATCCCCAGTTGCAATTCAGTCCTTGCCATTGTTCGCCCAATACTACACCGGCTCCGTAGAAGGGATCCACACCAGTATTCATCAAGACGGATACCGGCTCAAAACGTCCCATATTATTCAGCGCTTCAATCGCCATGAAATAAAGATCAGAAGTGTGATAAATCATTATATATGTATCGTCATGAGCAACAGAATGTCCGCTCTTTCTAAATCCACGGTATTTGCGTATCGCATATTCCACATCTTTTTCGATTTCCTGAATGGCTCTGAAACGCGCATCAGATGTTTTAATAGCCGTTGCATCGGCAGACGGATTGAAAGTAATATCTTCAAAACGTTTTGATCCTGGCACAGAAGCACGCATCATATAGCTTCCGCTACGGTCGAAATGATTCAATAACGAATTCTGCTGATTGTATTTGTAATCATACATAATAACAGATTCAGCTGCTGTCAACACCGGCATCTCAGAATCATATTGCTGACCGTAATTGCTACCGTAACTTCCCGAACGCATATACTTGATATTAGCAACATTTCCTTGATACTCAGCCAACGCAAAAGTTCTGCTCATTTCTCCAAGAATCGTTGTAGCCGCTTTCTGATAATCCCCTTTCCAAAGTGCGATTTCTGCCTGTAATACGAAGTATCCGGGAACCATCATATTCCATCTTTTTATATTCATCGTTTGTGGAAGTAGCTCCGTTAGCTGGATCAAGCCACTCATTCCATGACATATTGTATGTACCGTTTATTCCATCAAAGCCTGTATTCAACAGTTTGTCGCATTCATCGACAAGCTCACTCAGGTTCTTAGGAGTCTGGCTGACGATATCTTTCATGCTTTGCATCGGATCGTCGAACCATATAGCTTGTCCATATATCTTTGCCAACATGAGATAAGTCCATGTTTTCAATCTCACCGTACTACTAATCAGACCTCTATAATCATCGTCATCTACGGTAGTAACATGTGTATCCCTGTATTCTTTTTGCTTTCTGCAGATAATCATTGCAAGCAATAATTACATCATAATACTTAGCAGGGTCAGCGTATGTGTTACCGCTCAAATCATCATCATAATTATAGATGCTGTAAAGGTCTGCCGGTGTATTTTCGGTAGGTTCCAACAGCTCTCCACGCATATCGGTCAGATAAATAGCTTTGTCTCCGATAGCTTGTATCTTTGTGATGATACCCAGAAAACCGGAATAAAGCTCGCTGCCTTCCTTGATATATCTGTCACCATTCAAGGTCGTATCATTGTTTGGCTCAAAGAAGTCACTACACGAAGCGAATATCATCGCCAACACCCCCATAAGTATTATTTCTATCTTAAACTTTTTCATTTTCATTAGAATTTTAAAATTAACGCCCATTTTCACTGTTTTGGGTTGCATTAGCTTTGCATTATCAAAACCTTGCATATTCTCAGCATAAGAATAAGAGAATTCAGGGTCCATTCCCAAATAATCGGTGAAGGTCAACAGGTTCTCGCCTCTGTCACATATATTGTTCCCGAACGGAAGAAATTCCAAAGTGTTTTAGAGAAAGTATAGCTTAATGTCACATTCTTCATTCTCAGGTAAGATGCATCTTCCATCCAGCGAGAAGAGAAATAGCTGTTGCCCACAGGATCTTTCCATGTTGCCTTCGGCATATCGGTCTTCTGTCCTTCTACTGTCCAACGGTTTACGGCTGCAATACTTTGGTTGTTGGTAGTAGACACAGCCTCCAATTGTTGTCTGACAGCATTGTATGCGATGTTGTCTTTTGAATATGAGAACTCTGCAGAAAGAGCAAATCCTTTATATTTCAATTGTGTATAGAAACCTCCAAAGTACGAGGGAGCAGCACTGCCAAGAAAGAATACGGTCTTTATCGTCAATACGGTTATCGCCATTCTGATCTACAAAACGTACATCTCCGGCATTATAACGACGTCCGGTACGGTTACTGAGATTTGCAGCGTCAGCTTCAGCTTGTGTGGAATATACTCCGTCAGCCTGATAACCGTAGAATTGGTAAGGAGATTCTCCCACACGGTTGACCATCTGCACACCATTATCGTAACTCAACACAATTTGTTCTTCACCACCCAATGACTTGATCTTATCTCTGAGCGAGTGATGTTTCCACCTACGATCCACTCGAAAATTACGAGTGCGCACCAATGAAGCCTGCACTGACAACTCTATACCTGTATTCTCCAACTTACCTACATTCGCATAATAAGGAACCGATCCATAAACGGATGAAAGAGGCATGGCTGAGATCATATCGCTGATTTGATTGTTGTAATAATCAAAAGATACGTTCAGGCGATTGTTTAATACAGACAAATCCAATCCGAGATTCAAAGAAGCATTCTTCTCCGGTTTCAATGATACGTTCGGAATATTAGAACGAACGATGGTTGACAACTGCATGTAAGGCACTGTAGAATAATAGTATCCACCCATCTGTGAAGAGAAGCGTGAGTTACCTGTCAGTCCGTATTCGGCACGTACATTCAACTTATTGAGCCATGTAGCATCAAGCAAGCGGTTTTATCCTTTTCCCAGCAAGGTTACTCCTACTGACGGATATGTATAAAACGAGCTACATCCGTACCGGTAGAAGAAGCTGCATCAACAGCTATATTCACAGATGCTCAAACCATATTATTGTAAGTATAGTCGGCGTGTCCGTAAAAGTTTGTCCAGTTCCAGCTATTGATATAACCAAGAAGCGTCTTCCGTCAATCGTGCTGCCTAATGTCTGGTAAAAATCATTGCCAGTGTTGCGCCCTTCTCCTGCATCATATTCGTTTTTTAGTAGTCATCAACTGCCATCCGGCTATTGCATTCAACTGATGAACATAATTGAATGTTTTCTTATAACTGCATTCAAGTTGGCGAAAAAAGTTTGTTGTTACAGCTACTCCGTCGCTTACCGCATTATTCGCAAACCATATTTATCGCTTAGCGGCACTATAGTGGCTTCTGCTTGCTCCGGGATAAAGAGATGTTCGTTATCGTAATTATAATACAGACCTACTGTTCCGGTCAGTGTCAGTTCACGGAAAGGGTTGTATGCGATACCGGCTTTCATATTCAGATCATATTGGCGATTGCGAGAATCCAACGTGTTAACGATAGCTAAAGGATTGCTGACACTGTAATCTCGGCTCTTGCTCCGTCCATAGAAATGCGATGCGTAAGTCTTTAACGTATTTCCCTCGCGGTCTTTTTCATATGGACTCAGGAAAGGAGATCTTGCGTAAGCTGCCAATATAGGATTCGTCGTAATATCCATGCCCTGCATCTGATAATGTCCGTTCATATAAGCCAAACCTACCGTTGCAAAAATATTCAGTTGTTTATTGACCAATACATTAGCATTCAATAATGTATGAAAACGTTCCATACTTGTGTTATCCATCAGGCCATTCTCGCGGTAATACCCCTAATGATAGGTCGTACTTAGCAATATTATCACCACCTTCTACTCTGAAAAGATGATCGGTGGAAGCGGTGTTCTTGTAAATCAAATCCCGCCAATCTGTATTATTGTTATACAGATAGTTGTAACGTGGATCGTTCGGATTCTGCATGAAAGGAAAAATTGTTATAAAAAAGTTCTGCGGGTCCTTAGAAATAGTCATTCCCATTATCTTCCTTGTGATACTGTTTGTAGTCATCCAGTCCATCACCGGCATCCGCTTATCATTCCAGTTGATTCCGTATGATCCATAATAGCTTACTCGCGTCTCCAAGTCATTGATGCCGTACCGTCTGTTTCGATCAAGATTACACCATTGGAGCCCATTGAACCATACATGGCCGCCTCAGCACCTTTCAATATAGTGATATTCTGTATATCCTGCAAATGATAAAACTGAAGATATCGCGTGTAAAGCCATCAATCAGTGCCGAAGGTGTTTTATCGGCATAAGGTGAAAATCTAAGCCGTCGCCCCTTTTCACGAGGGCGTGGATTGAAATTTTTGCAGCAAATAAATTAACCGATGTTTTTATGACGTCGTCGCCCTTTCACGAGGGCGTGGATTGAAATTTTAAAACATTGAAAACTAATGAATTGTCGCCCCCTTTCACGAGGGCGTGGATTGAAATACAATGTGGCAAAATCCTGGATCATTTTTGCGTCGTCGCCCTTTTCACGAGGGCGTGGATTGAAATTCTTGAAAAATTGATTCATTTTAAAATTTGAATGTCGTCGCGTCGCCCTTTTCACGAGGGCGTGGATTGAAATATAAAATAACATGTTTCATTCTGTAATTCGTCGTCGCCCTCTTCACGAGGGCGTGGATTGAAATTTGATCAATGAATTAAAAATCGGTTTCTTGTTTGTATGTCGCCCTCTTCACGAGGGCGTGGATTGAAATATTTTTTTAAAACCGATTACTTTGAGGTCGCCCTCTTCACGAGGGCGTGGATTGAAATAAATAAATTTATTATCATTTCGGTCGCCCTCTTCACGAGGGCGTGGATTGAAATGTTTAAATAAAATTTGCCCTTTGTCTGATTGTAAAGTCGCCCTCTTCACGAGGGCGTGGATTGAAATAAAAATTTTAATGTAAACCGATTAATCAAATTGACGAGGGCGTGGATTGAAATTTTGAAATTTGCTTTAACTTGTCGCGCCCTCTTCACGAGGGCGTGGATTGAAAATAAATGAACGCATAACCCTTTTAAAACCTTTAAATCCATTTTCGCGCCCTCTTCACGAGGGCGTGGATTGAAATGAACCTAACGACATTGTTAAA